>Ga0123354_10009161_pt1 | contig 15127 bp, 12 predicted proteins | sample TergutLab28metaG_2_FD_97872 | JGI IMG/M metagenome (GOLD analysis project Ga0123354, IMG submission 97872) | Labiotermes labralis P4 segment gut microbial communities from Petit-Saut dam, French Guiana - Lab288 P4 | ecosystem: Host-associated > Arthropoda: Insects > Digestive system > Gut ...
AATAAAGGTTGACCAACTAGATGACACTTGCTTTATTATCTACTGCTCAACATGTTTCAGACGTTAATACATCCATCTTCAGGAGCTTGCGACTATTTGTTGCGTTGTGTAGGCTGTAATGATAGAGGTTTTGTGTGTTAATTTATTTATCCTACACAACGCAACAAATAGTCGCAAGCTCCTGAAGATGAACGTATTAACGTCTGAAACATGTTGAGCAATAGATAATAAAGCAAGTGTCATCTAGTTGGTCAACCTTTATTCAAATATCAAGATGATGTACAGTCCAATACGCATAAGATTCATAATGGAGTAATGTTTTGTTAAAAATAATTGCGAAACATCTTTAATTGGCAGAATGTTTATCGCGTATGGTCATTGTAATATCTAAGTACAAAACCCCTGCATTATAATATCTAATTAAGAAACCCCCCTACCCAGTGAAGCGAGCAACAGTTTGGTCAAATCATGTGGTGCATTGTTATTTATGCTACTGGTATGTATTTACAGCTATCTAAAATCATTTCTGAGATATAAATTTTTAATTTTGGATACCCATCATTCAGACTATATTTACATGAGCAAGGATGTGAAATCTGTGGGTATATTTCAAAGTCATAAGGGTCTGTTAGCAAAAGAGTTTGGGAAATACTGGCATAGAGAAATTTAAGAGAGTTGCATAAATGTCTGGACGTCTGACTGTGTTGGTGTTTGCAGTCAGATAGTCTGTGACTGCATGTATGTAATGTACAAAGGATAATACAAAATAAATTTACAGTTTTACAGTCATGCAGATTGTGTATGTTTTTAATGTGTGCGTACTTAAACACTGCTGTCTGGTCAGAAAAACAGTAGGATTATCATCACACCTTATTGAATCCACTTAAGTGGAGTCAATAAATAGAGCAAATGCTAAGTGTTCATTTACGCTGGAGGTAAGACTATTCATGACTACGTTGTTTTTCTGTTTAATAGAGTACCTGCGAGCTGATCGTTAGGTAGTGGCTTAAAATGGTTAACAGCTTTGAGATTTTGGTTTCACACAGTGGTGTCGATGAAGATTGAAATATTTGGGATGTTACAGCATGTTGACTGGTGGATGGTTACTGATGTTGCAGATGAGCACAGTGCCTTCATCGTCAGAGTTTAGCAATCCAAGAATGACACTGAAGATGAAAGCTTTATGCTTCTCTGCATTGTCAGTAACTGTCAACCAGTTTATGCCGCATAACATCCCAGAAGATCGGAATCTTCTTAGTATTAGCCAATTTTTTTCTCTGTCCCGTTGTAATCATATTTCAGTATGTCACAAGTGCACTTGGTATTTATTATCAGTCCTTTGTCTCTTCCAGTTATGACACTAGTGCATAGTTATTTCTAGGTATTTGAATTTTAAATGAGAATGTAATACTTTTTCTGTGTTGGAAGGGGCATGATGTTTTAATTTTACTATATTCAGTGTTAGGAGAACCAATAGCTAAATATGCCAAGAGAGTGACACAAAAGAATAAGTGTTATATGGATGGTGTGATGTTTGTGATTGAGCATTTTTTGCCATATAAACACTGTAAAGTAAAATGAAAGATTCTGGTGGTTTTTGTTGATAACAGCCAGTTAAGTTGCATAATTTTTACGTAGTATTGTTTTGTTGCTGGTGAGGGGAAAGTGCGAATACAAATAGTGCTACGAAGTTACGACACAGTATTTTACTGTGTTTTATGCTGGAATTAAGTGATTAGCAAGAAAATGCTGAAGTCTGAAATTGCATTCATCGCTTCGAGCTAAATGTGTATATTTCTTCCTTGGTAAGTTCTCTGTCATTTAATGTGGTCTCACAATTTTCACTGTATTTGTAAACACATCATTTCACATTTTTCATCTTTAAATGCCATCTCAGTTATCTGTCAAGTCTGTACTAGCGTAATTATATGACTTTTTTTTTTTTATTTATTTACTTGATATGTGAAAGAACTTCATATAACCTGAATGGTCAAAATGTAATAATGAGTAATAAAGTACTTGTCTTCTCATATTTCCACACACACACACTCACACATTTTTAAATGTCTAGCTTGCCTGTCCTGCCATTAGGCATACATGATTAGTATACTGCATGTTTAATGTATTGGGGTAGGTGCGTTTTGAAGTTCCTCATAAATGCAATCTGGTAATCAACCTTGAGTTTCCATTGTGGCTGTTATTGTCTAGTTTTGCAACTTCGTCTGCAAGTGGCATGGTGTTTTGTGTTAGGGAACTGTTTGAAATGCGTGTTTGGCAATACAGAACATCATCCATGAAGCAAATGTGCTGCACATTGAAGTTATCTAACAGTTGTAGAAGAATTGAGACTTGCGATTGTTTGATGTATATATTTAGCATACAAGTTTCAATTATTTTAGAGGACTGACTATCATTACAAATAATACATAAGTTTAATTTCATACCTTCAGTAGGTAGAATACTTTTTTCAATATGAGGCATTGTTTGTACCTCTGGAGCAAAAGTTGTTGGTTTTGAAGGCAGTTGGGTTTGCCATGCGTTAATTAATTTTACGGCATGAAGTGTGCAGCTAATTGTGAGCTTTTTTAATTGTGAGATGGAGGCCACTGTTGTGTTGACTGAACACAGCTAATATTTACGTGTTTTTTTTTTCTAATTTGGGGGATGGGGAAGAAAGGGAACTATCAATGGTGCCAATGATAAGAAACATATTTTACTTGTTTGCAGTTTGACTAAGAAGATATCTTTGACACATGAGGTGACCTTGCATTGTGGGAAATGGAGGGTTACACTAACGTTAGTAGTAATCTTCAAGACTTCGATGATTTAGACATCGAAGGAAGAATAACTTTGGATGAGTGGAATTGTGAACATGAAGACAACCAGTTTAAGGTATAGTACGAAACGATGGAAGAAATCACAGGAAAGTATGATCATTTGTATGTAATGTAAAATTTTATTAAGTATAATGAACATTGAACGTGTAGTTGTTTAAATATGAGAGCAATGAGGGACGAAAGTGTATAATAATAGAGTATAGCATAGAAGGTAATGATTGATGCTGTTAAACTGTGTAGCTAGTTTAATATGTGGATAGGTCATGCGAACTGTCAATGCTGTTAATGAGTATTTAGAATACAAGAATTATATAATGTATCAAGAAACATATTTCTGTATGTTTAAAATGTAATTAGATAATTGTTGTGCATTGAAATAGCACGTTCACCCAGTATTTTGACTTATCATTTCAGACAGAGCAAACATCTTGTTTGAATATGGTTTCAATTTGCAAATGCTGAAAATGTTGTACCTTAAATCTCTTTGAATATGAAACTTCTGCATTGCGTTTTCCCCCAGTATTATTTTTTCCCATACCATTCATAATGGTCACAGTAAGACACTAGACTTGATCGGTGAGTCTGGATTTGCTCCAAATGTGGTCTTTGCTGTGCATGTATTGAAGCCTTTTACTTCTGCAAAAGAGTTTGGAAGTGTGGCAGTTGCAATGTTTCCGTCCACGTTAAGCTGTAAGACTCTCTACCAGCATTTGTTTCATCATATTTGCATTGGAAATATTGGGATTCATCTCTCAAGTGCTTCAGCTACACAGATGGATTTCATTTCATCATGCGGAAAGACCAGGAAGACCAAATGGAGGAATTTTCTGCAAAGGAATGTCATTACATTTAGTGCATAAGGATCTGGTCAGTTTGAAATTTCAAATAGATCCTAGATCAGGGATGCACAAATTTTCCAAAAATGTAGTAGCCACCTTAAAATTCTTGGTGACAGAAATGTGACATGAAGCAAATTCCATAGATAAGGATCCACAAATATTAGATGTTGCTGTACAAAATTTACTTGCCTGGGTGTCTTGGCAACCAGAATTTGTGCAGCCCTGTCTTAGATTAGCTTAATTTATACTTTTTATACTGGACAATACAAAGGACTACCTTTCCACAGAACAGTTTGCTTGATACACGCTGGTCTGAAGAGATTGTAGTGTGAACAGTGTGGAAGACGTGAAGAGTGTCATTATAAGAAATTGATTTGTTCTTGTTAATTTTGTGGCTTGGCTTTAATCTTGATGGAATTAACATGTATTTTAGTATTGGAGCCTTCTGCTGCTGTGTTATGTATATACTATCATTATACCACCAAATACATTTGTCTATCCTAATGTTTCAGCTTTCAACTATCACCAGCTGATTCACAGTATTTGTTGAAGTAATTAAAAAGTTTGACAAAATTTTACAATAAATTGTTGCTATTTTAAAGTGCTGTATTGTGTACAGGAGTACTGTTAATACATTTAATTTTGTATTTGTATACATGTTTTATTGTGTGTATTTTGATTATACTGTAGAGAAATTAGTGGGGGGGGGGGGGAAGATGACTGTAAAGGACTTTACTTCATGGAATTATTGACAGAAACATTTGTTGTCATGTATGACTTTCTCACGCACAGTTTTGAACCCCCAAACTGCCTTGACATGCAACATACCTGATAAATAAAATGTTTGTCTAACATGAATGTAAATTAGGTGGAGGCCAGTTGAAATGTGATGGCATACGTGCAGAAACCATATTTTGTCTTTCAGCAAAAAGAACGAGTCCATTTAAAACGGCGTGGACGTCAGTTCAGACGATTACTGGCAGCCAATGTGTGCGCATCAACGGTTACTATGCTGGATACACCATGTTCTGAGGTAGTGTGAAGGGTACTGGCTACCCACTCGATTCGCTAGTTTCCCTGTCACTTTCCCTCCCATGGATCATGTACCATCACATTTCAAGTGGAGTCTTGTACAAGTCAGAGACTTTAATGCTAATAATCTGCATAGAGAGAAAACATTGGTAGTGTTCAAAATGTGTTCAGGGCAACATTGACTTAGACAAAACAAAATTAACCCATATTTATGATGTTGTGTAATTTTGTTTTGTTGACTTACCTGCTGCTGTGGTAGTGGGTGATCAGATTTGAAAAAATGTTGGATATTGCATGTGGCATGTGTCAGAGAGATGAGATATGTGTGAGAAACCTGAAGAGAGACAGGCATAGATGTGCGGATAATATTATGAATAGAATTGATGTTGCGGACAAAGTTTCGCAATACTACATTCAAGATGGATGATGGACAAAGTCCACAGTAAGAAGATCACTTCAGTGAGGTTTGGGGGATTTGGATAGTTCGATATGGCTGCTGGTAGGGTGCATTGGTGGGATCATGTGGACACAGCAGAGAGCATTCAGGTGGGGAATTTTTTGAGTAGCTGAGTGACAGCCATCTTCTCAAGAATTACATGGCTTGATGCAGGTATTTCACTGCATTGTGACAGTTACTATGGTCATGGTGTGCTTGTGGTTATGCCTTTCATCCTATTCGTTGCTGTCACTTAGCTTAACCCTTTTACACTAGAGACACCAGCATTATATGCCTGTAGTGATCTGCAGAAGACCAGAATATAAATGGCAGCAGCATAGGAGCGGTTATAATTATTTGACATTCAGTGCTTCGAGCTTCACAGAGTACATTACATGTAACATTTGGCACCAAACAGTTAACATCGCCTGCTAGACCCTACAGTATGCAAGCATTACATGAGAAGGTTAAACTGTTTCGCTACTGTATTGCACTGGAATAAGCCAGTGACTTGGCTAGTCAGGAAATTCCCTGTCATACGGGACTTGAATGCTCAGGATTGTGTTCACAAGAGCCCTTATACTGAAGTTCATGATTATGTTTCATCTTGTTCTGAATTGGGTGGCACGTAACAGAAATGCCAGGTATGTAGAAGATGGTTTGAACCAGTAAGTGAACATCGTACTGAAGATATGCATAGAGTTACAGACCCCTAAAACCTGATGAAATATTGGTGTCAGTACTTTACTGCGTAAAATTCAGAGAGAATTTAATGATTTTTTATTTATGTAGAACTGCTGTTCAGTGGAAGACATGAGTGCAGGGTTTACTTATTTTTGTTGTTTGTTGGACAAACTGCATGGTAGAGAATGTTGCAGTGTAGTTGATACAGTGAGATGTGAGAACTGTACGGTATTTTCATTTTTGAAGGCACTATGCCTGTTATTTTTTTATATTGAATATTAATCGATCAGATGAACATTTAAAACATTGTCAGTTCTGCCAAGGCCTGAGAAATGTGATCTTTGAATTAAGAATGAAGAACACACATTCATTGCAAAATCTGTGAAATGTTGTGCCATGTCACAGTGATTTCTAAAATTTCTGAGGATGTACCAATACTTTGACCCTGAATGAAGCAGAGGCCTTGTGAAATGTTGGGACATTTCAGGCTGTTTCCATTCAGGTAGGAAACCCAAGTAGTAGTAATTCAAAATGCTTCAAGATGATTAAAAGTAAGGTTCCTTGAGTAAGTAATAGCCGAGCTGCTCAAGAACCTTGCTATGATGAACCTAAGTGTTCATTTTCATGTTCCTAGTCATCCCATCCCTGCAGGAAGATAATCCAATCTTCACTGATGCTGTTTCTTCAAAATTGATTCGAGTATTATCTTGTCATCTGTGCCTGCCGGTATTTAGCAGTTGCTGATACTACTGTAGTCACATAATAAATGCCTTCATTATTTGGGACTTGTGTATTGGAATTTTATCATTACAGGTTGGTTTATTGTGGAGAAGAGGAAGGTTTGTGAAGAAAAGAAGCACCTTCAGTTATTAGAAAAAAAAATATCAAATGTACAGTTGCGTACTTGTTCTTGATATAAATATTTGTAGCAGTTTTCCTGCTATTATTTTAGGGTGCTGGCTTGAATGATGAATATTTTGACTTGTATATTTTTCTGTTATGTACATCACTAGTTGCTGTAATGGTAGTCCTTTTGAAGATGGTAATGTGTTACCAAAATAAGTCATATTATCAGTGTGTGTACTTAATGTTCTGGCTCAACAGGTTGGTGTAGCAGTCAGTATCCTGGCTCAGTTTTTGAATGTGCCCATTTAAAATATGTGTGAGGACACTGAGTTTCCAGACTTTTCGTGGATTTTTTCAGTCCATATCGTTTCTGGTATGGTACTTTGATAAGGCCACAACCACTCCTTTCAGATCCTTTCTCATTTATCATTCACCAGTGATCTACCATAAACACTACTATATAGTTTGTTTTAATGGCAGTTTCATAAAATAAAGCACAAAAAAAGCATGTCTCTTGCATTTATTTTGTACACGTTGTGTGGTGAAGAGGATATTCGTAATGTATGTTTTGTGGTTGCAGTTGTCTGCAGCTGTGACAGTTTACTTGTGTCTGATATTGCAGGAGGAGTCTTCAAGTGAGCGCGAAGAGAAGCGCTTGCTATCTGTCAAAGTTAAATTGGATGAAGGGGGATATGGTTATGTGTTCTCTATCAAAACAACCGATCTGTCGGTTCGTTGGAAGTGTCACTTGTGTGATGTTCTCATCATTGGTCAGAAACATGTTGACACTCACATCCAGAGCAAGAAGCATCAGGTTAAAATGGCACTTCCCTCACACCCTGCAAGCATGTTCACCAGGCTAGATACCAAACCATTAGGTAAGTCCCTGTTTTGTCTGCCTCACATGAAGTAAATTTCCTGTTACACCAAAGCATAAGGCCTCCACAAAGCAATGCCAGCAGACTTACTTCTGCCTATCTGTTGTGTTTGGTTTTTGTACTAATACAAATTTAAGGGCATTGGCCTCTTAACTCTCAGACGCCGTGCATCATAATGATGTTGCAATATGCAGATCTGGGCACCGGTGTCTAACATGTTTCTTTGTGTAGTGGGAAGGACGTTTCCTTTGTTACATAAATAGTGCACAGTGGCACAGTCTGACCTGTTTACAGCTTGCAGAGTGGGGTATGAAGGACTGTAAAATTAGCTCATTTCAAGTGGTGTTGGTGGTACACACGGTGTACCAGATTAGATTTTACAGACTTTCAGGAGATGTAGGGGGTCGATGGGGAGCAATTTGAGGTAGAGAACATATGGTTAGAAACTTCTTTATCTATGGAATTTGGCCTTGGTACTGTAGATAGGAAAGTAGGTACCAGTACAATGGTGCTGGCACCCATTTTATGCATGCTGTGAGAAATCTGTATGCAATATTTGCTGTTTGCAGGAGTTGTGGGGGTGAGGGGCAGTGTCTGGCTACCACAATCCCCTAACCTTGTGGCACTTGATTTCTTCTCTGAAGTCACCACAAGAGTCTCATTATGAGACCCCTGTGGACACAAAAGAGGATCGGTAGCTAGAAGTCTAGCAGCATGCGCAACTATTCAGAACACACCAGGAACATGTGAGGGTGTGCCAGAACATGGTGCATCATAGCAATATATGCAATGAAGTCCAGACCATTAACAATTCTGCACCCAGTTTGCCATCGGTAAATATTTATAAAAATAAAGTGGCAAATGTAAAATACCACTGATCTCCAAAGTCAAGTGCTTGCAGCTTCTCTGCTTTCCCTGCTGCAGTACCAGTGTTGACATTGGCATGAGGGAGACGTTTCTGACCACATATTCTGAATCTCAAATTGACCCCCTTTTACACCCCCCTCAAACCCCTGATGGTGACAGTTTGTAAAAGGTAGCATGTTCACGGACCTCTTTGTGGAGATGCAGGAGACCTTGTGTAACAGCATTACCAGCATCTGCTGTAACATGGATTTAGTTTAATCTGTGTGTTGTTCCTGTAGCAGTCTGACTTGTTGGTAGGAGCATACTACTGTTTGTCAGCTTGCAGGTTGCTGTAAAATAACTTGATGATACCATTGAAATTGTTGAATGAAACTTTGAACATACTGCAATAGACATGTGATTAATAACGACAAATAACCACTTTTGCACAAGGCCATGCAGTGTTCCAAGTCTGGGGACAAATTGCAAGAAGTAGTTTTTAAACCTCGGTAAAATTACAGAATAATTCAGTGTGCAATCCCCTCAGAAGACCCAGATAATACCATTTGTAGGTAGTAATCCAGGTGGAGCCAGAATAATAATATGCACATGATTATTCAAGTACTTGATGTTATCTTTGAGTTGTGAGTTCTTGCACGTGGCTAATTAAGCTGTAGTAAACAAATTAAATAAGTGTAGCTATTTCTGTGAGACTGAAATGAACACTGTATGTAAAAGTACAAAAGAAAACCACACTGAAGTAGAATCTGGGTTAGAAACACAAGAAAGGTGTAATGAGAATAGAAGTAGAAATTTTCAGTATTTGTGATGTAATTTTACAATGTAAGAATTGTTGTAAAGCTTAACATGAAGGTAGTGCAAGGTACAAGGCTACCAAAATTGATGTTAGAATGACCATTTGCACATGGAGTCAAAATTGAACTCAAAGTGGGGGTGGTAATGATGTGTCATTTGTTAATTGTGGGTGTGGAACATGTTCATTGGAATTGACCTTTAATGTTATGTGTTTGTAGTTGGTTACGATTTCAGCTCTGGAGTGTGGATGAGTTATGGTGTCCTTCATTTGTGAAGAAAATTCTGTAGAATGCTGTAGAAGAAAACAGATTTATCTTTGAAACAACTGGGTTGGTGTTTAAATTATAGCTTATGGTTTATAAAAAAAGTATTATTTGAACAGTAAAAATAAAATTGTGAAATAAATGACATTTTGTAGAAAATAAAACAGAGATTATATAGCATGCCTTCAAAGTAGTGCAGTAAATTTCCGTGGTTGCTAAATGTATGAAATGAATTGCTAAGTTTTTGTGTGCCCCACCCCATGCATTTGCATATTCCAATGCAGGTCATGTAAAGATAAAGGGGGTGGGTGTTACTGGCTACAGTTGAGTCAGTGAAAGAATTGACATAACTCATGGGTCTCCAACATGCAGCCCACCATGTTGTATTTGCGGCCCGCAGCCACATTGCAAATTGTGCGTATACTTTCAAAATTTCACAATAGTTAGGCAGGTATTGCATATTCTATTATTTTTTCCCACATGCAGCCCATGAACAAGCCCATGATAATAGTTGTGGCCCTCTGCCATAAAAAGTTGGGTGCCCATGGCATAGGTCAGGACAGTACAGTTGGCCCTTTTTCCTCATATGTAGACTGCACACTTCCATGCCATCCAGACACAGCACAGAGTGTCTGGAGATGTCGGCACTGGCGGAGGTGCGAAGGGCATGCTGAAAGATAAGGTTGTCACTAGGCAGACAAGCAGTTTTATGTGTGTGTTGGATCCTTTTGATATATAGTGTATGTGATAATGAGAACCATATTGATTAAATAATCAGAACACAAATCAACAGTTTTTGCCCTTTTATTACGTGCCTGTCAAACCTAACTCTTTGTTGTGTTGTAGCACTGGATAGTATATGATAGAAAAGTAAGCTTGCTTTTATGAACATGCAAATGTTGTTGCAGTTGAGATGCCCAAACTTGCACCAGGTGAACCAGTTCCCCCAGGGTTTGAAGATGTTGTGAAACGAGTAACCCAGATTCAAGCAACATTGGACAGCCATAAAAGTACACCACTTATAGGTTGGTATCATACGTAAATTTGTTCCTGCTAATCAAAATACCCATTCCTTGCATGAGTTTTTCTTAAACTGAATGAAAATAATGAAAATGTTACATGTAAGGAAGTCTTAAAGAAACTGATACTTGTAACTACGTTTGTATTAAAGTACTGTCATACACACATCTTCAGTACACTTCATAAACAGTGCAAGCAGTAGCGTGCCACTTTTCTCCTTTTAAGTGACACATGAAAATCAGTGCTGTTTAGGAAATGGGAATAAATGTTTCCTGTTTTTATGAAGTAGATGTTCTGAAAATGAAACAGAAACATGTCACCTATTTTATCATTTATTTCCCGCATTCCACTGCATGGTGATAAATCCTCTAACCCCCATATCTGTTTGTGCCTCAACCATATGTGTTCTCGTGATAGTCACGGCACACACAAGACGGAAACTGGTTGTATTTCTTATTCTTAACTAGTTTATCAACAGAAGGGGGAAAAAAATGTGTTCATGACTAAGGAATTTATCATGGTAATTAATTTTGATAGTTCTGCTTCATACAGCAGTGTTATTCAAACTGTGGGTCATGATCCGTCTGTAGTTGGTGGGCAGTAATGAACTGGATCACATGTTGAAGTAGTTATTTTCAGTAAATTCTAGTGCAGTTGTCACCAGATCTGAGACCCACGGATGTTGTTCCTTGTTAAGTACCAAAAGAGGTGAATCCCCCATGATATGCCTGTGCAACCACAGGGGGAGGGAGTTGTAGCTCCAACACATCCACAACCTGGCAGTAGAAGGAGGTGTGTGGTCAGCACCACACTGAAGCCACTTCACTTGTGGAAAGACCCAGTGTTGTACAGGAGGCAGGGTGGGTGTCATGGCCAGTTTGGACAGCACGGAAAATTTGCTTCAGCCGGGATTCAATCCCTTGATTGTCCAGCCCATAGCAATTCACTATGCTGACTATGGCCTTTTCAAAATTTTACCAAATATTCTCCAAATGTGGCTGGAGAATAAAGTGTGTTATTTAAGTATGCTGTAACACTTATAGGATGACATAGGATTGATGACAGGGATTGCCAGAATGATACTGACAGGAGAAACTGAAGTACTTTGGGCAAAACCTGTTCCAGTGTCACTTCGTCCGCCAAAAATTCTACATGGACTGGCTGAACCTGGATGTCTGTCATAAGATGCCACCACCAGCCATCTCAGCCATGGCATGGTCTAGCAGGAGGTTGAATATAAGTTGACTTTGTTCCAGCCACTCATGGCACCCACATTCCACTTGTTGAGTTGATCTTTCAGATCCTGTATATTGTGTAACTACCTGACATGTGGTCTGATTAATACAAGATTACAGTTGGTGGGGATGATGCACAGACATGCTGAATATTTGTCTTCATACATGTATACATACACATATAATTTTTTTTGTACAGTAAGACTTCTCCATGCAAAAGATTTCTTCTTCGGTGGCGCTACAGCCCAGGGTGGGCCTTGGCCTCCTTTACAATATGCCTCCAGGCCTCTCGATCCCTTGCTCTGTCTCTCCATTCGTTTATTCCCATCTGTCTCAGGTCCTTGGACACGTCATCCAGCCATTTCATTTTCGGTCTTCCTCTTCGCCTTGTTGCATACAGCTTTCCATACAACATCTTATTTGGAATTGCAGTGTCTTGCATTCTTTCTATGTGACCAAGCCATCATATTCTTTGGCATTTAATGAACCTGACAGTGTTCTCCCCCTTAATTATACCTTCTAATTCATTGTTTCGTCGAATTCACCAAAATTCGTTTTCTTTCACTGGTCCATATATTTTCCGCAGTATTTTCCTCTCAAATACTGCTAATGCTCTTTCCTCTTCCATGTTGAGTGTCCACAATCTGAACCATAGGTAACCACTGGGCATACCAACATGCGGTATATCTGCAACTTGCTGCTTCTTGATATGAGGCTACTGTTAATCAGTTGTCTATTTGCATAGTAGGCCTTATTGCCCATCATAATTCTCTCTTTTATGCATTTGTTATTATTGGTAGTGTTACCAATGACATTTCCCAGGTACTGGAAGCTCTGAACTGCTTCGAATGTTCTATTTCCAATTCGTGGATCCCCAGCGTTTCTCCTATACTCATAGGTGGATGTAACCATATATTTAGTTTTATTTTCATTTATTTCCATTCCCAGTTTACTCGTTTCCTCTTCTAGGTCCAGATACACTTCGATTAGTTTTTTCTGTGTCCTTGCGACGATCACAATGTGGTCAATGCAAAAGATTTGAAAAACTGTATTATGCAGTACTAGCATTCCTTGCAAAGGTGACAAATTTGAAAGGGTCAAATCATGGGTATCATTTTTACATGGGGCTGTTTGTTACATGGGAAGGGGGGGGGGGGGGTTGGGGATAGATCAGAAGAATTTAACTAACTTCCTTCTTGTGTTAAATTATCAAAAGATATCTTTCCCACCCTGTTAATACATGGTTGTATATGGTAATAATACCATACCTTTTAAAAAATCCTGAAAATCACATAAACATACCGTAACTGACTGGACATGAAGTAACTGCTGTGAGGGGAGAATGGTTTAGTTGGTAGAAGAAGAGATGTTATTGGGTGCCCACTCATTGGAGATTCCGTCTGTTTGAAGAAGTGATCTGCCATTGGTTGAATTACTTCCCATGTTTTCCTAAAGAGCAGTGCAGTTGGTTGTGGCTCTGTCTCAAGCTCTTTGAAATCTGCTCCTTAGTATTATTGTTCTTTTCTTCAGTGATGTTACTGAAGGCTTTTAAAGCCCTCACCTTTGTTCCACTTGAAGAAGCCATGGTTGATCTCCCTCTTCATTATCCTTACTGGCACCCTGTAATTTTTTAATTTCAGTGCAAAGTGAATGTGATGTTATGTTTCTGTGGGTTCAGCCACTTCTTTTGGCTGAATAGGTGAGGGATCAAACAGTTGAATAATGCTGAGGTGCATAATGTAGATAAGTTGGTTGGGTTTGATGCCGTTTAGTCTGTAGGGTCGTCGCTGTGTGGTGGTTGAAGTATTGGGAATATGTCGTCTTTTTTTTTTTTCCAGGGTTGGAGTACCTGGTTGAGCTAGTACCTGATGAGAGAGGGAAGGAGCCAATGTATGTGTGCATGTTGTGTGATAAGAAAGGAGACCCACGTATTGCTATGGCACATCTGAATAGTTTTAATCACCGCTGTAAATATATTGTAAGCCTGCCATGTAGTATAATTATAGAACTGTACACTGCTGTGTTTATACTGTGACGATGATGTTCAGTACTGTTGGGTTGTAATTAAATTAAAGATTGATATAAAGTTTTATCGCATTCTTTAGGGGATTCACTTCCCTACAGCCAATAAAGCAATGTCCACTGCATTTCCGAGAACCAAAGATGGTAGAAGGGGAATTGCAGAAATAGTAACTAGAATTTGTACCAAAATTGAGGAGAAGTACGGACGTCTCCAGCCTCTGATTTTTGAGAGGGATACATTTGAAGCAAGGAAGGACCAGATCATGAAACAGATTAGAGATGATCATCATTTCAGGTAAGACTGCATATCTGTCATGTTTTGTTGCATTCATGTGACCCATCGGGATGTGTGAGGTGCTAAGGTGAATTATGGGGTTGTTCATGGTGATGGTGTCTGCTTCGTACGGAGGTTAACATGAATGTAGAAAGTTATTTTTAAAGAAAGATTGAAGGTAAGCAGAGATTCATATACTGAGCCATTTGTGTCTTTGTAGGGAAACACCAGATGAGACCTTTGTTGAACTGGTTGATGTGAGTGTACTGGAAACCCTGACTGCTGTAGATGGTGAGTATTATACCATTTGGATGTCAGAACAAACCTCGCAGTGCATGAGGACCATGCTGCACTAGTTCTGTCAATGCCATTATACTAATGATCAACTGAAAAACTGTGCACCTCTTGTAGGTTGTTAGTACAGTTCTCACTTTTGATTTATTCGCAGATGCACCGCTGTTGAAAGAGGAAGAAAAAACTGCTGCAGAATCAAAAAGGTAAGGTAACATGAAAATTATGTGGATCAGCCATTTTTTGTACTTCATTTTAGTTTTTTTGTTTGTGCCATTTTGTTGTTGAGAGATCATATTACCTTGTGTTGTCATGCCTAAAGGTGAACAGTGTTGCCTAGTGGTGCTGCCTTCATTCCTGACATTGATTGCCAGGTGATGTGGCTGTACAGGCAACTTATCATGTAACATGGTTGTAGAGAGAAGTGGAATAATGTGGCTGTAATAAGAGGTTTGGAAACAGGAGATAAAGGAGAGGATTTGAGAAGGGAAGATACTCCCCCAAGTTTAGGTAAGGGATGAGAATGTCATACATTGTTAAAATGTTCAGAAGTGAATGAGTTGGGAGAGTATCTGTGTGTAGTAAATGGTTGAGTATGAACTAGATGTAGTGTCGCCTCGTCTGGCTCGAGGAACATAAAGCTACAAACAGGGTTTTAGTTTGTCAGTACTTGCTGGTTCATTAACGATTATGAATTATTATTAAAAGGAACACTCTTAATGTCGATTTGCCATACACAATAATTAGTTATCATATAGTACTAAATTATTCACTGACTGTACTGTTATATAATGCAGTATTATATTGC
>Ga0123354_10009162_pt1 | contig 15127 bp, 13 predicted proteins | sample TergutLab28metaG_2_FD_97872 | JGI IMG/M metagenome (GOLD analysis project Ga0123354, IMG submission 97872) | Labiotermes labralis P4 segment gut microbial communities from Petit-Saut dam, French Guiana - Lab288 P4 | ecosystem: Host-associated > Arthropoda: Insects > Digestive system > Gut ...
AAAAAAGTAAAAAAAAAAAAATACACAGGATGCGAAAAGAAAATTGACAACCCCCCCCAATAGGGGAAAAATTTATTGAACATCAAGAGAAGAATACTCCCTTTCCGCCCCCCCCCCCCCCCCCCCCCCAGTACACTTGAACTTTACTTATAACAGAAGTCAAACACACAACTTTGTTGCAGCCACTGCAAATTCAGTTTCATCAGATATGTCTGCTTCATCTTTGATTTGTTATAGTGGACTAAGATATTTTAAATAATTTTATTCTGGTCTTCATGTTCATACAGTATCAAAACACTGTTATGGAATTTGATTTCATTATGTAATCTCAGTATTTTCTTCAAAATCTGCAAATAGAAAATACAATCATGTTTCCCTTGCCCCATCAAACCCAAGTAAAAGTTTCATGTCTCATGTAAAGTGGTATTCCTCATTGTCTAATACTGCTGGAAAGTAGATCTGACTGATTATTTGTAGCAATGGCAACTAATATGATGATGAACGAAAATCTTTTCTGTAAGAGAAATGCCCAAGAGTTGTGCACTGAGACGTAAAAAGCAGCTTTATTCACTGCACTTTTCCCAACACACGCATTTAACCTCAACACATAAACAAATACTGAGAGCTCACAACTGTGAACTGCAACCACCTCTTTTTCAGAAATACATAAATATCTGATACTTGAAAAACATAAAGAACTATAAAGCGAACGGGGCCATTAAAACAAGCAAATATAAAACCGTCATAAATATCAGTCCTTCACAAGTAACACGCAAAAAAATGCCCTCTGTTGATTATATTTACCTCAATTCAAATTTATTTAAATTTTTAGTTTGCTAAATTTGTAGCAGATGTCACAAGCATATGGAATATTACTGGCAATAACTCTCATAAACTATACTACAGCTTACTAAGAATTTATAACCTTCTGACTTCAAGAATAAAATCTACTTGTACCCAAGGTTTATTTCCGATGGTATTCACTACCGAAAAAATGTTATTTATTTATTGATGTCCTCACCTGATCCTGTAGATGTTGCAGCCAATTTTGTGAAATTATTATTGGAGAAAAATGAATTGTTGTCTGGTTCAAATAATGTAGTCCTGTGACTGCCTGGAAGGACCCGACTTTCCAGTTGTTGCCTTCCATTTGTGCTTAACACAGTACAAGAGGTCCCTACATTCACTATATTATCATCACTTTCCTGAATGTCTGAGTCTGCTTCCACAGTAGGTCCATTTGTCACATCACTCGACGAGGAAGAACTGGAATTATTGGATGACCTTGGAGAATGCTGCAAGTTCTGATGTAGGTCATGAGATGACAAAGATCTTGAATTTGAATGCTGTGATTTACCATGCACTAATGTATTTCCAACTTCATCCTGTAGGCTGCTTTGTAATTTCTCTTTCGCTTTCCTGCTAACACAAGTAAAGATCATTAGATTACTAAAGTCAATGATTCAGTTTTACAAGCACAGCTACATAATCACAGACATGAGAACAAACAACATTACAATACTAGGAGGATCTTCCATTCTTGAACTAGAAAGCCAATTTTTTGAAAAAATGGCTCATAATATCAAAAGAAAGGCGAAAAAGGGTATTGTTAATAATGAATTTTGGTCCTTCTGTGAAGAAGCCAATATGGTTTATTACAGCGAAACCCACTTAGGATGTTTAAAAAAAAAAATCTGACTTATTAAGCAGGATAACCTCTTTAATGGGTAGGATTGAAAAGTAATGCTGTTTTTTTTAAAACTTATACATATGTGCTGAATCCGTCTAAATTTCAGTGGTCTTAACGTATTCTCACCTGTATATAACCATCCAAGCAGTTTGTCAATACCTTTCTCAGAGAAATGCCTAGATCTTCAGTGTTTTTTGGTGCGAGAGACATTTGGAACACAATCAACTTTGTTTATTATGTTCAGCTTTTCAGATACTGAGAGTGGCTTGCTTTTTATGCCTGTTCTTGACGTGGCCATGTTCCAGGAGGTTTTTTATAATATCAACAAAGAAGTTCAATGGCAAAGTTAATATAAATTCAAACTCATTCCACTTAAGTATTCAGTTCACTATTATCACTCCAATGAAACAACTGCAAGTTCTGCACTAAAAACCACAATGCTCCATGGTGTAACTTTCCATGCCTCACGGAATGCATCCACAGGTGTCAATTTAATGTATTCAACAACTGATGTGAAACGCAGGTTGTTGTGTAACATCGTCCTATCACACAGGTTTTTGATGAGTGTATTAGCCATGTTGATCGTGTGACCAATGATTAATTGCTCTACAGGACAAAAACTTGCACACATACACAATGTCAAGTGAACACAAAAAGAGTATATAAATTTGCGCACACAACAATTTGAATTATTGAAATGAAAGTGTAAAACAGTTGTAGTCATAACGCACTTTGTTACAGGACAGTGCAAATCAGTCTGCCACCACATGTGCATGAGAAAACCTAAGACAGGCAAGGGGCAGGATAGCAAGAATGCTATGATTAAAGACTAATTACTGCATGCAGCTAGAAGTTCTGAGAGAAAGGATAAGAATGCTTGTACAGAAGTCTGTCATCAACAGGGGGCTTGAAAATGGCAAGGGACTCAGGCACCACATAGTCAGTCTGCTTCAAGTTTTCACACCCTTAACATTGTTTTAATGTATTACATGTGAAATACAACTTGTTTGGAGTTGATTTTAAGTTGGCAACAGCACACTGCTGCTGGACCACACACAAACCCGTCCTTCAAACTACACTGCAATGTTGGCATGACATGAGGAAAAAGACTTCCCAGACATGTACACTACAAAATAACATTAACAGCAGAGTGGCTACAAGCAAAATGATTGATGCAGCAACTATGGTGTTTGAAAAGCAAAATTGGCCATACAGTCAGGGCTGACAAACTGCGGCCTCTATATTGCAGAAGAATTGTGTAACTAGAATTCTACACCTACATGCCATGAGGTTACATCATTGTGCTGTGTGAAACTCACAACAGGAAATAACCTCAGAGATTAACCAACATTAACGGACATCATTGCAGTGCTCTGTGCTGGTTAATAGATTGAACAAAGAGAAATTTCGTGTAATTGTTTAAGATTCTGAGATGAAAAACGTATAATGGTTGAAAAATATGTTTCATCATGAACTATTTGTGTTTTTTCAGAGTGAAATTTTCTTATGCAGGACATGTTAAAAGGACAACATGTATGTTGATCATATGGGAGAATTTTTATGCTTTTTTTTAATCCTAACATCTTTTGTGGGAAACTTTCTTAACCAAGCCGTCCTAAGTGAGTTTCACCGTATTTTGTGCTTATTACAAATTTTACCACACTCTGTAAAAATGAAAATACCCTCCTTGTGCAATAAATAAAAATTTTGGCTTGCACATGAAATTTCAGGTCAAATTATGCTGTATCATATCAGTTAAATGTCATCAATATTCATCTTAACATCTATGTCAGACATTTTCCCTATGTGCAAAATATAACTGTTACACATTATGCCCAAGTATATACAAAGAAAACAGCAATATGGATAAGAAACCAACTAGATGTCACTTTTGTATTATCCTTTATTTCTCCTTTACAAGTTTCTCAACATGTTTCGGGCAACCATGTGCCCATCTTCAGGAGATGACGACTGCGTAGTGTTATCTCCACGTGTTGGTATTGTGCTGTAACAGTGAGTGGTATTATTCAGATGTGTCTATCTGTGTGGGTCACTATGTTCTATGTTTGTCTGGTTAATGGTAAATCTAGTGTGAGAGGGCTGTGTGTGGTAATGTGGGGTGTTGTGGGTGGTGGTCTCATTATTGTAAGTAGGTGTGGTTCGGTGTGTAAGCAGATTAAGTGTCCATTGAGGAGTTCGTAGCACAACTGGCCCTGTTAGCGCGAGGATGGGACGGACAGGTGGTTAGGTCAAAGAGAGGGTTTGGGCTGCCTGGGGATTGTTCAGAAATGAGTTTGTCATTTTTGTGAAAGGAATGTATGTAGAATTGTTCATTTGTTGTTAGTAAATGCTGGCTGTGGAGATGTATGTACTTTAATCTGCTTACACACTGAACCACACCTACTTACAATAATAAGACACCCCACATAACCACACACAGCCTGCTCATACTAGATTTACCATAAACCAGACAAACATAGAACACAGTGACCCACACAGATAGACACATCTGAATAATACCACTCACTGTTACAGCACAATACCAACATGTGGAGATAACACTATGCAGTCATCAGCTCCTGAAGATGGGCACATGGTTGCCCGAAACATGTTCAGCAACTTGTAAAGGAGAAATAAAGGATAATACAAAAGTGACATCTAGTTGGTTTCTTATCCACACTGAATTACGATGCAGCAATGTTGTTAGAAATCTGACCTCAAATTGTGACAAACACATACCTGTAAATGCTAAAAAATTCAGACCTGTCACATAACCCTGCCATAAAAATGTTTGACAAACCCCCATGAAAGATAATCTGACATAATCCGGCAGTGATTCTTAAACTGGGGTAATTAACCCTTGAGGGGTAATCTGGAAAATTTTGGAATGTAAGAACACTTCTCATAAACTGAGTAAAATCAGCAACAAAATTATATTTCTGCTGTTAAAATAAGACAATGTAACGGCACTATCAGCAAAAAGTATAGTTTATATTACATATATTTTACTGACATTCCTCCTAAAATTCTGTAGTATTAGTCATACACTTAACACCAGACCCTGCAGCATAACTTGGATATCAGTTGCAGAGACATGCTTAATCTGGTTACTTAGATCAGGTCCTATACAAACACTGGCAAATCTAATGATAATCAGTTTCAGTTTATCCTTGGTAGTGAAATATGGTAGTACTTAATAACCAAATTAAATATACTTGAGGTATGTTACAGGTAAAGGTAAAAGTAAGGGTAAGGTTGCCCTGCGCACATTGTAGAGGCATACGAGTATCCACTCATTCTTAATCTCTGCAATATGTGGAGATGAGTGGTCTCCTTCATGCCCCAGCCACTTAACTCTCAAGGAAAGAGCTCCTCTGTACCTTCTGAACAGGAGGCTCAGTAGGCCCCATATCAGGTCTTGACAATTCACAGACCAGAACATTTTTCTGCCCATGCTGGGAATCCAACCACAGTCACATGTCCTGCCTGTAGCCCAGTCACTATACTAACCACACTATCCTGGCTCTTACTTGAGGTGCATTAGTTTTTATTCAACAGGTATTTAGGATTAAGTATAAATTAACAATCTGACTTTCCTCATTCAGATGGTAGAACAAAAGTTTAACATATGTTAATGATATTACATATTTCAATACAAAGCAACAAAGAACAATGAGTTACAATTTATTATTTTACATTAACTAGAAGCTTTGCGACTGCACCCAGATCAGTAATTGGTAGCACTGCCCAATTCTGACACAGTAGGATCATAGTTTACATTTAGGTCAATAACCATATTAAATTTTCTAATTACACTCAGCAAAAATATAGTTCTTTATAACATTAGTGCATTTGTTGGTTTATGTGAGTTCTCTATTAATGCACGAACATGAATAACTATAAGAATCTTTATAACCTATTGTAAAGACTTCTAATTAGTTTTAATAACGGGTTCAGCAAACTTAAATGTAAGCATTTTCACAGTGGGATTTATTAGCATTACTCACAATTCAATTGAAAAAGTCTCAATACATTGTTTGGCAGTAAAGAACTTACAACAGAAAACAGGGAGCCTAGAAAAACGAAGACAATTTTGAACCATTAAAAAAAAAAAAAAATAAATACAAAATAATGGAATGCATGTTTCAGTTCTCTAATTTGGATTCAACTCATCAGTCAGCATAGAAACTTGAAGCTGTTCTCAAAGCACCCTTCCCCTAACTGCTGGATGTAACCAACCACAAACAACTGGACTGGATCTCATCAATCCACAACTGGTTAAAACAGTAAAGAATGTGGTCAGAAAGCAATACGCAATCTAGGTGAATCAGTTTATCACTCTGAACTGCACTACGAAAGGGTAAATTCTGAGATGAACTAAGAAGTTTTGGATCAAGTAGTTGCTGAGGTGACAGCTAGACCCTACTTTGTACTTCAGCTGCATATATCAACAGATGCCAACTGCTGTGTGAGCATTAGTTTTTGCACTATCAAAGTAATGATATTGACAGGAAATTTAGTGGTACGAAAATGAATTTTTTTTAAAATACTATGCTCTCTCCTGGAATAAGATGCAGTGTAGTATGGTAGAAGCATACCAATGTTTCAAGAACTTGCTGTCTCCAACATTAGATGTGGTGAACAGTCACTGCCATCAGCAACTCATCTCACTTAGTTAACTTCTATGGGAAGGTTACTCTACATTACATGCACACTTAAAACCCATTAAATGAAGAAAGCCACGTGACTTTGTTCTTTGCTAATCTATTCTGATGACACAGGCAGCAAGTTCCTCCAAAATGGTAGCAGCCTTCTACCATACTACATGGTGCCACATCCCATGAGACATTGCCCATGTGTAAGAGTTGTGACAATTTCAAATCTATAGAGACTTTCAGAATATCTAACTGGTAAGAGTTACCTTAAAATCTACCAACACACAATCTTAAAATCTACCAATACATTCAAATTGTGGTAAAAATGAGGAAAAATAACGAAGATTTTAGGTGAAGAACTACAAGTCTTTCTGCGTGTACCTTCATCACAGCTCATTAACCCTTTCACGCCAAAAGTTGACTACAGTCAACACGCAGTGTGATGCTGAGAAAACTGCATATCCACTAAAGTCATCGCCATGAACATGCAGTCACAGTGGTAATTTAAATTTTGAGTCCTTTGCAGAATACAATGGGAACTTAATTCTGGCGCCAAAGAGTTAATCATACATCACAGCCAAAAAAAAAGTGCGAAACAAAATGTGCATAATAAAATAAAACATCATTTACATCCAAAACATCTGTATGATAATTTCTATAACTTTTGGCACAATTAATTAAGAAATGGTTATGCTATGCATACATTTTCTAACCTACGAGATCTTAGGTCCCCATGCTGGTGACTAGGAACATAATTACTGTCTCCTGGCTTCTGATGTGCATAATCTGAATGACCCAAAATGCCAGTACACATCCACCAGACTACAAGGCATCATATCCCAGGAAACAGTAACCTTCATTTCCTACCCTACACAATCAATTAACAGCAGTTTTCTAATCACATACTAAAATTACAAAAGAAAACAAATGATTCAGTTGCTTCAGCAGAAGCATGCAATTTAAAAAAAACAAAAAGGTCTTATTAACTGTACAGTGCACTGAGATCATATTTACTTTATGCTTGCAATATAGTGCTCTACAACAGTATGGCCTTTAACCATACATTAAACATTTACACACACACACACACACATTTTATTTCTTATTAACATGCACAATTGCAGGAAGCAGAGGAGGATCAATATTGTCATTTCATGTCAACTGATCTGTCAGCAGGAGTCTATTAGTTATTTCAGTTATTGCACACCATTACATGCTCATTTTTAAACAAATACTTCAAGTGGAGTTGTTTAATTTTTAACTACTGTACTGCCACAATTATTGTGTAACCAAAATCAGAAAGGAAGTATTATGAGCCAACCTTGGTGTCACAAGGATGTCTTTTACAGCTACAAGAAGGCTATGTTCACTTTAAAATGTATTTTCATAATTACTACTTAGCAGAATCTATCCACTTAATAGTATGCATTTATATAGCTTCATATAGCATTTTCACAAACAAAGCAACAAAAACACACATATACATACCAGCAAGCATATGTGCACATGCACACACATTCTTAATGCCCTGAAGATTAAACACAAACCCAAGAACCATTTCTTACTACTTATATTTTGTGCCCTTTTCCGTCTCTTCCCTAAAGTACAACAGTTCTGAAATTACAAATTATCACTTTTCTCTTCAAGAGCATGGACATTACCATGTCAATTACAATTCCTGCTGCTAAATGAGCCTGTTAGGTGTACACTGTATACTTTCACAATCTTTATTTTTCCATTTATATCCCATTTAATTTAATTACTTGTTGATGTAACTCCATGCACATGGTCTCCCTTCTGTGCCATATTACAGAAACAAATATATTGCAGCAAAGCAAGCATGAAGATATGTAGCTTTGTTTCTCTGCCTTCTTGGGTTAATTCAGGACAAATGGCAGGACAGGAGGTTTGGAGTTGAGATGCACAGAGACAGGCACTGCTGTATCCCACGTTAGCAGTTCAGGGCTCACAATTCAGCACACTGCCTGCAGATAGCCAACATTTATTACACATTTATTTTTGCATGTAGTGAAACGGTACATGTGGAAAACCCTTGGAGAGACCAACAAAATTAGAACTTGCACACGCCTATGAGAATAAAATACTAAAAACATAATATTGGAGATGATATTCTTTGCAACAATGCCCCAAGAAAAATAACTAAAATTATACACATCCCCAACAAACTTACCCCCAACAATTACAACAGCATTCAGCACTGACTGTGACAATGGCTTTTTACCAGTTACAGGTATTAACACACAGCTGACCTCAGCTATAATGTAATGAAAGGGACTGAATATTTCATTGTTATAAACAAGCATTGTTCTTACTGAGCAGTATAATGTTATGATTAACAGTAATTAATTGGTACCACAGTATATCTGACGCAAGAGACGTATCATATAAACCGATGTCGTTATATCCGAGTTCAACTGTACTTCAGCATGGAAGACAGTAAGAGTAAAATGTCTTTATAGTGAACATGCAACATAAATTTCTTCAAATGAAAAGCACTTACCCTCAACTGCACAGCCATTAATATACCTGGGCATGGAGGGCAACAGAGAGTAAAATGGCTGTATACATGCAACATGAATTTCTCAAAATTAAATGCACTTACCCTCTACTTTCTTCTCCCGATGTATGTCTTTTCTTGTGAATATTTGTAGTGAGTTTTGTTGACTGCTGATCATACCTTTGCCTTCTTTGGCTGCCTTCACCTTTCGAACTACTGTTATTATTATTGTTGTTGTTATTACTATTATTATTATTATTACTGCTGGTATTTCCACTTCCACTAGATGACAATCCAAAATTATTACCTACAAAAAACAGACAAACATCAGATGTTACTTTTCAAATAAGGAAACTTCATAAAAGGAAACAACCTTTAACTTAAAATATCTGTACTGTACAAAATCCCTTGCACGCATCTCTAAAAGTTTAACTGGTAATATTACACTCTTGCATGGATTATACATACAGTACTCCTTACACCATAAGGTAACCCCATGTCTAAGACAACCCCTAGAATCAGTTAACATAAAAATAAGCAACACTAAATATTGAGGTAACATGATGATGATGATTACACAAACACGTGTCATGTCATGTCCTACCCATTACTACAGAGTTCATTCATCATACTGTATTTACCAGACAATAACACAGGCTCACACATAAAGAAATATACCCTTCAGTGGAATATTTTATAAGAAAATAATTACATGCCCAGAAAACAATTCTTGGATACAGTTCTATGCTGCAAACACAACTCCATCACCATGCCTTTACAATGGCTCAAACAAGGTCCACAGAACATACTCTGGTGAAACTTGCACGCTGTACACATTCAATGCCTTTCACCCATTGCCAAACTTTGGCCCTCAGCATAACATATACTTCCTATCATTGCACAATTATCAGTCTTGCAGCGTACATAACAAAAGTGGCAGTTTAAAAAAATGAAGGATTCTGTATGGCAGAGTATTGCTTCCACTTTAGTTTCCATGATGTATCATAATATATATTGTCAGAATGGCACTATTCATGTAAACACTTGAATGTCAATAACACACAGTGTTTGGTATCAGCACTAATACAGCAGACACGTAACTCCTTAAATAAGTTAATAAAAATCATCCAAAAAGACCACTCAGCGTCCACAAACTGCACATCTGCCAGGTACAGCGCACCTAGAAACTCATATAACACCAAAATAGTTGAAAATCTGTATAGTCCATTCCCACGTAGCAGGTGACTCTTATAGTTGGTGACATTTATGCCAGGATGCAGTGCTGCCAAAAAACCTTGCCATTATATGAAGCAGTAAGAAGGTACCTATGCTTATGTTACTATTCTCAGCCTTGACCTTTCTTAAAGAAAGAGAAGTCGACGTATTACCAATCCTTAAACTTTTAACCTGTCTCCCAAGAAATGCTGAAGTAGAAGGTGTGAGTGCTCAAGAAAACTGACTTTATAGTATCTCTCAGTAACTATAATACAGAAGAGTACATCAACAAAAAAGTTGTGACTGCAAATTATAGTTAGAGGTAGAAAATTATATTTACTCATTTTTAAATTTCAATAGGCGAGTCCAAAGAATACTGGTACAGGACCATGTCTATATGCAGCATGGTGCCCTTCAGTTGACCACAAGCAAAAATATTAGACATAGGGATTAATTATTGCATCATCACAAAACATACCTCAAAAGCACAGAAAATAGTTGTAACATTAACAGTGTGAGAAATACAGACCTTTGGCCAGTGTGGCAAAATCATACTGAAAATACACTTTACCTATTCACACAATTTATATCTCCTAATAATTTACATGCTCCTACCTTACAATAAGGTATTTTGTGAAAAGTTAAATTTTGCATATTACACAGAACAATAATTTTGATATGAAAGTGTGTTTTACTGTAATTTATATAAGACTGAATTATGCAGAGGATTTTCCTGCTGTCAATTTACAATGATGTAGGCTACATATAAACAGATTTTTAACCATTTTTTTTCAAAAAACATTTCATACACAAAAGGCATACTTTATAGTCCAGTTCCTCCGCAGTGCATTTATGAAAAAGCGGAAGAAGTTAAGATGTGCTGAAATGATCATGAAACAGAAACTCCAAGTAATTAGTATTTTTTAAAGTATGCTGCATGATTTTTGTAGACTGTTCATGAAAAAATTCAATGACTCAGGTGATTTTATTATCCAAGTATGTGTATACAGATCTTCAAAATTTGGTAACATCTACAACAAATTTTCTACCAAAAAGAATCATGTGTATGTTGTGTAAAACTCACTGCTTGGATCTGTACAAGCTGCCTGTGACAAACTGCAGCTCAACATTACTTACTCATACTTACTCCATGGTGCAGAGTCCTTCTTGAGAAGCCAACTGGTTTGCAGCTAGTCAAGAAATTCCCCGCATTTCACAGAACCCGAAGGTTCATTACCGCACTCAAAAGCAGTTCAACATACAAAAACAAATTTAAATTTAGATGTCCAGACTTTAAAGATTATTCACTTAAATGTAATAACCACAACAAGAACTACATGCAAAATTTTAAAATGAGGTTCTAAAAAAAGACTTATTTGAAATCAAGAAAAATGAAACAGGGGTTTTACCGAAATTACTTGAACAGAAGGTGACATCTATGACTATTCATCATAAATACGAAAGATGTCTGCTGCACCTGTGAAGAGATGTTATGTATTAACTTCATACAATTACTACTATGCAAGTCTGTGGAACATAATGAATGCTTGAAAACATTCTCATTTACATTCATTAAATGCTTCCTGCTTCCTGGTTCTGGAGTCACTAGTCCTTATTTGATTCCATCAGTCATTGTCATTCTAGACCAACTTGCAACTCATAAGCTGAAACCGAGTTCTCTCATAAAATTTTTAGCCATATTTCACGCAAACAAGTCATGGCTACTGACCTTGAAACACATTTGTTGTCTGTGTCACTTGCTATGCTGATGGCACAAAACAGAACAGATGATCACATACAGTACATCATAAAACATTGTCATACTTAAAAAATTACAATATTTAAACAAAAACAAATATACACATCACCCTAAAAACAGATGGCCATTCTTTTTCTAGCTCTGAAAATATGGAATAAAGCTGTCTTACAATCAGGTAAATACAGAAATTTAAAAATACTCCAAGTAATATATCATTTGTCATACAAACCATTAGTGTTACTAGTAGTTGTCAGGCCTGGTTGCAGTGAAGGCCATGCTTCTTTATTACAAGCTTGACTGCCCTGAACACACATTGCAGAACTTGAGTTTGAATTTGTACCACTACAACTTGTACTACTGCTACTGCCCTGATACACATTTTGACAACTGGAAATACTGGAAACAACAGCTGGAGGTGATGGCGTTGGTTTCCTAAAACACAAAATATTACAGTGCTTCCAGAACTCAATCCTGATTTAATCTCAGAATACATACATATGAAGGCCTTAAAATTCAAACAGTTCATCAATTTCAACGCAAGTTTAACCAACCCTTCAAAATTCACATATGTATACCCATAACATAAAAAATAATTTGCTTTGTAACAAGTTACTTGATTTTGTAGCAATCAGCACTCTATCTGAAAGTCTGAAAACAATATGCTTTACAGCATCAAGCTTCCAGTTTCACTGTGTACTTAAATAAAAGATAAGACTTTAATTTCAGAGTCACACATATAGAAAATCCAAGACTGAAAACATTTTTATCTACAAATCTGTAGCTCTCATTTTTTTCCTTTCCAGTATACATACTTCAACCAACTAGTAAAAATTCTGTAAAAAACAATATGGGGGACAGAATTACTAAAAATATATCCTAACAGAACTGATAGCGTTGCAGTGCACATGTACTTTTTCAGGTAAACATAACTGGCAGCTGCTTAATGCTTCTGCTGCAGCTTCCATAAAACACAGAAATGCTGAAAAACTGTGTGCCATTATCTGATGTGGGGTAAGAGCCAGGAACATAAGTAGCTTTCAATGATATATGTGACAGTCATCCACAAATCAATGATACAGCCTATCTATATTAACCCAAACATAAAACATGGCTGCATTCCAATCTTCCATTTTCAGCAAAAGACCTACTACACAGAATGTGTTTAATTTTACGTGCAATTCTAAGGTACCATCATAGATTTTCATATAACGAATTAGGAACAAATTGTCTTATATTAAGAAAATACAGTACATAAACAAAAGCACACACAACTTATGTTTTCTCAAATATGTCTCACTCTAACAGAGAATTAGTATCAAATCATTAAGACCTGCAACCTTTACTGCACAGTCTGCTGCTACATACACTCAGTGCCTGTTCATTCCTCTATCACAGAGTTTGTAAAACCTTAGCAATGGACAGCAATGTTATGATTACGAGTCAGTAATGAATGTAAAATAGTAAAACCAATGATTTTTCTAAACTATGTACTCAAGTGAAGTTCATTTTCCTACAAGACATGGGTGTCTAACCTTTCCATGGCCAAGGGATACAACTGTTATTGTGGGCTGATCTGCAGGCTGCACATGAAAAAATAACAATAATTGGTATATCTGACCACCTAAATTATTGTATATTTTTATAGTACATACAGTGTTTACAAAAGTGGCTGCAAGCTGCACAATACAACCTGGCAGGTTGCAAGATGGAGCCCCACACTACTACTCCTACATTCAATCACAAAGGCAATCCAGCTGCCTTAGGTGTTTGGCTCACCTATCTCTGCTGGTAGAGCTGTGGTTATATGTATTGAGCAGCTGTTCATGCAGTTTCTTCTCATACTCTTGGTGTTTACCTTGTTGCATTTCTTCCTTTGTAAAACTTGCCTCTGCATCTCCTACAACATAAAAACATCTTGTATTCAAGTAAAAACAACCTGAAGAAGGCTGCAACCTGCAGCCTATAGGTGATTAGATGCAATACTTAGCATCTGAAACGTTTCACTTTTAACATGTAGTTTAACACTAAGTTCATGGATGGTGTATAACTTGGAACAGAGGTACCAGTGTTTCAGAGAAACCTCTTGCTTTCATCTTCAGGGTAGAAGTCTAATACCACATGATGCCAAGTTTAAAATCACAAGAACTCCCCGACATATACAATTTCAACTCATGTAATTTTGGTCTTATGCATAAAAAAGTCAAAACAACAACATTTTTTGAGGTGTAAGCCAGATTTTTCCTTATGGGAATGAAGGCATAATGAGACAAAAGTGGCACAAGAATGCCAATGCACAATATCACAGATGGTGGGTGATCATGCTGCAGTCAATCAGGTTCCAGTGTGCTGAAGACTGGATTTCAACTGGATTCCTTTGTACACACATGCACAGTTAAGCATATGTGCGCCAAAATCAAAACTTCTGCAAAATTTAACTTGTCCCTGACCTTCCAGAATGTAACTAAGGTCTACATCAGGTAGTGCCTGTATAGGCCTACTGCTGTTCGAATAAGTATTAATGAACTGTACTAACACTAGTGTGTAGGAAGTGTGTCATCCCTGTTGTGTGTGTGAAACTACGAAAAGGTATGTAGTCAAACAGCTCAGAATACACCACCACACGGATAGAACAAGCAGCCGCATACATAGTGCATATAACACAGTACACCCGTGGTAAAGCAAGAACTCTACATTGTAAAAAAACCCCGACCAACAGTACAAGTGCCTCGCAATACCACATACCACACAGTGAAAGATCCAGCCGCATAGTAAATATAACACCAAGTTAACAGTACAACCACACCCGACAGTTAACAAGGTGAAAGAACCTACCACAATCAGAGACAAGGCACAGGGGGATTCCATCAGCGAGCACTGCCACCCACACCAACAAGGGGACAAGCAAGACAGGAACATGTTAGCACCAAGAGCTTAGGCAAGGAAACCTGCCACCAAGCCGCTCGGACCAACCCCCCCCCCCTCTCCCCGCCCCGCACAATGCAGTACTTTCAAGGAGAAGGTCAGAGAACAAGCCTCCGCACGTCTACAACGCCACACCTGCCAAAAACAACCCCCCCCCCACCACAAATAGTTATTGTCTAGTTTATATTCATGTATTTTGTACTACTATCTGTATCTGTTATGTTTCATAGTGTTTTATGTGACCCGTTTTGATTCGGTTTGTCAAGCTATGCGTATGTAGAGATCTCTACACCACGCGCGCGCACATGCATATAGCTAACCCTTAAGTTCCCTAGACAACCTGATGATGGCCAATACAGGCCGAAACA
>Ga0123354_10009163_pt1 | contig 15125 bp, 11 predicted proteins | sample TergutLab28metaG_2_FD_97872 | JGI IMG/M metagenome (GOLD analysis project Ga0123354, IMG submission 97872) | Labiotermes labralis P4 segment gut microbial communities from Petit-Saut dam, French Guiana - Lab288 P4 | ecosystem: Host-associated > Arthropoda: Insects > Digestive system > Gut ...
CAATACCACACAAAGAAGACATTAAAGCTAATATCTAACTTTCCCCGCTTGTTACAGCGCAGCACACCACATACAGTAACATACGTCTTGTTCTCCTGAAGATGGGCATAATGATGCCCGAAACATGTTGAGAAATTGTTAAAAATAAACATCTAACTGTTGCATCTTGTTGGTTTTCTCTCTCACCTTATAAAATATTTTGAAAATACCTGAAGTAGGTGATTGCTGTTTTCTCTTCGTCCCTAGTTCATATAACCCATAAATATTTTTAGTAGGTGCGAGGCCTGCTTATAATCTGGAGGTCAGCACTTCGAGATTTTTTAATGAAATAAGTTAAATTGAAATGCTGGAGGAACACGGAATATAATTCCTAGACGGAGGCAGTTTTCGTATTTGATAAAGCCCATTCGATATATGATGTGCTGAGATTGGAGATTAAAGGTATGCCACGTATGGAAGCATGTTTGAAATCCATTCCACCATCCTTCAGCAGTAAAGTCGGTGTAGCCGGAAATTACATTTGGTGAGGCCTCTTTTGACATACACTTATATATCAGTCACATTTCTGTGGACAGTAATTGGTTGTAGCTGTTAATATTAATCGCGAACGTGGCTGAACCGTGGAATCAAATGTTAGAAGATGCATTGAACAAGGTAGGCCGTGATATATATCGTTATTATTAACCATGAAGAACTCTTGACGCCTCTTGAGACGTCGTCATCTGAAATTATTCCATTTGAATTGGGTTCCCTGTGGGATGGGTAATCTTGTGTGTAACTTGTATGAATGTAACGGCAGGAAATGGGGCTGTCAGGGAGCCAAACGTCGGTTCAAGTCAAAGTGTTCTGATGGCTTTGGTTAGTAACGTTGCGGCCTGATAGATGTCAGTGGCGTTAAGTGAGCTTCTCCTACGTAGCACGGAATGCAATACGATTGTATACGTAGGGCTCTGGAAGACCCTCATTCTTTATTGACTCTTCGACAACCGGCAGTGATGTTCATCATAGACATAGTATATTCATTACAGATCAGAACGATGGTGGCAGAATTCGAAGATTCAGCACCTTCACAAAAAGCCATCGTTGTTTTTTTTTGTTTGGTGCGTTCGCAAACATTGCGAGAAGCGACTATTATATTCGTCATATCTGTCTGTCCGTCCGTATGAAACAACTCGGCTCCTACAGGAAGGATTTTTATGAAACTTGATATTTGAGTATTTTTCGAAAATCTGTCGAGAAAATTAAAGTTTCTTTCAAATCTGACAAGAATGGCGGGTACTTTATATGAAGAACTATGTACATTTATATATCCCTGAATTCTTCCTACAATGAAAAATGTTTCAGACAGAATTGTAGAGAAAGTCAAAAGAGTCGTTTCACGTTTGATAAGCTTTTCCCCCGAAAATCGGAACTTTTACGGGATAATGTGGAAGAATATAGTAGAGCCAGACAGGTCACAGATGCCAATATAATACGGCGCATGCACGTTGCATGTTAGGTGCCAAAGGGTACCGACACACCCTCAAAACCTATAGTATTTATTGCGTTTCCACGCAAAAGTGGTTGCGCGAACGCACCAAAGTGTTACGTTTATACGTACATTGCCTCTCTTGTTTAAGTTAAAATCGTGTTTCTGTTTATACATATCACCAACATTCATGATTAAAATTCTAGTATTCTGGGATATGACACTGTGCCAGTGTTATTTGTTTATTTATTGACGCAGTGTAATATCTCACATTCCTACCAAATGATCCTGAAAATGAATGTACTTCCGGCTATGGACTAAGTCGAATTTACCGCGCGCGTGGCAAGCTGCAAACGTTATTGAAAACTTCCTTTTATAAAACACGACAGTTTGTACATAAAGTGCAGCCCTTTCCTTGTACCTCTCAAACACTACAGTCCGTTGTGGATCCTGGCTTCCTGTACAACGCCGCTACATTCCTACCGGTCTCTGACCGCTGTAAAGGTAAATCAGTCCCATTACAGGCTCGAGGTGCCCAGAGGGTTCCAGGAAGTTAAGGTTCCCAGATTACGTGGCAATGGCCCAGGATGGTGGTAAGGATGTCAGCCTTACGCACGGGCCACTTTTACCTCCAGGAAATATTCCTGGTACTCATTTCTGTTAGAGGCTGAGTCGACCCCAGTTTTTCACTGTACACACAGCAACGGTATATGTCATACAGGTTTGCTGATAGCAAGCTGTCAGCTGTCAGCAAACCTGTATGACATATACCATTGGTGTGTGTACAGTGAAAAACTCCTGATGATGCACAGAGGAACTGTCCGAAACATGTAGAGTTTTATTCCAAAAATAAATTTGAGAAATTAGTGCATTTAGTTGGTTCTATTATAAGAATTTATAACGATGCCCGGTCACATGAACGTCAAATTAATTTATTCATTATTGAGTACTTGGTGTATAGCTAAACATAGAGCTAATATGGCCAGGTACAAAGATTGCAACAACCAGGTAATTGTGGCAGCGTTAAAAGAGGATCAGGTTCCATTGTTAACACCATTCTATGCTTATGCACCTGTTATATATGTATTTTGTTAGAGATTGTATGGTTCCAGCCCGGAAGAAGAGATATGTGAGTTCATGTTACTGTCGAAATATTTGGTTCTGAAACTCGTCTCCTGGCGGACCATTGTTATCTACTGTACTACTAGCAAAGCCACCTGGAATGATGAGCTCGAGCCGGAGGTGGTTGCTACGCTACTGCCTAATCCAAACGCCTACCCGTTGGACTGTTATTCTCTCTAAACCAAAGCCACCTCAGACGGCGAGACTGGAGTTTTATGTCGGTTAGTCAGTTTTACACAACTCCTTAGCTTCTTAGCTCTCATTTCTCCTGCTCGAATGATATCTACTGCACACTAGCCAAAGCCGCCACAAAAGCTGGAATAGAAGCTGGGCTGAGGGTGGGGGCTGCTCCAATACTGTATAGTCCAAATAGCTTAATAATATCTATTGGCTAGAAAGTTATTATCTATTTTACTCCAAACAAGACTATTTCACACTTTGAGACAGGAGCCGTAGGTGGGTGCCACACAACTGTGTAATCTCTGTACTTTAATAGCTGCTTTTAGCTGCCAGACAATTATACGTTGTCCAATTGGCTGCAAGCAAAACAATATCAGATGCTGGACTTGGAGTTGTAGGGCGGTGCTACAGTATTGCCTAATCCTAACAAGTATAGGAGCGGTTTCAATCGCATTCTGCAGGGAGAGCAGAATGTTTTATAGATGAAAGGAGTTTATCTATTCTGATTATTCACGACCGTTTTACATTTAAACAAAAGACACAGGACATAACACATTTTAACCTGAAATAGTTGCATATTTCTACAGTAATTTCGGCTTGGACACAAACTATCATAATTGAAATGTTTTCATTAACAACCTCATTCTCTCGAGGCAAATGACGGGATATTACCTTGCAGCAGGCAACGGCGGTCTTTTTCCACATTCTTTCTATTTCCCTACCCACAAATTTTATAACTCGATGCTGCATAATCTAAGCAACCGGGTAGCGTGTTCAGTGTAGCGACTCTATACGGACTGAACGGTCCGGGGATCGAATTCCGGTAGGAGCGAGATATTCCGCGCCTTTCCGTAAAGGCCGTGGGGCTCACCCAGCCTCCTGCACAATGGGTGGCCTTAACTACCCACCGCCATCTATCGTCAAGGTTAAAGCAAATGTAGAGCTGAACTTCTCCACCACCCTCTGTGCCTTCATGGTCTGTTCTAGGGTGAAATTCACATTTAGCTTAATCGGAGCAACCAAAAGACTTAACAAACTACGAATAAATATTACTACCTAATTACTAGAATAAGGAAAGCAAGGTTACCTGGCTGTAGTGAAGAATCTCTCTTTCGGTGCCCTTCTGATATTGGGATAATAGATTGAAGCGATCACCTGCACGACAAGCGGGAGAGATTAGGTCGCTCTGCGATATTATGACCGGTTGTCTTTGTCGTCGCCGTCAGATTTTCATTTCGTATACAAAAACCCACCGTCACCTTCATCTCTGTCCACCTCGGTAGAGCAGGAAATTTGGTAATTTACCTAGAGGTGTTTCTTACACTTAAAATAATATGCAGAATCAGTATGTGACTGTTTCTTTAGAGAATCAGCCTGAAGCAGTTCGGACATTTCTTCTTCACTCTTATGGTGAAGCTGACACGGCAGTTGAAGCTGCAGTGCAGTGTTTGCCATGTCTCCTAATGTCTATCCTTCTTCATGGACAGCCATTCAAAATGAGCTGTGATATTTCTTCTGACATTCTCTTTATATTCTCTATCCGCTGTTTATTTACATTTTTTTCCTCTCTTGTGAAATTTATGTTAATCTTTTCTTACAGCCCTGTAAATCTTCATATAGATATATATAAGTCTTCAGTTTCGTCTAGATCGTTTGACATTTATTATTGCTTTCATTTAAAGCAGGGTTTAACGTACTGGCGTTTTTCATTTTTAGTTTTAACTTCGTCTCCTCTACAGTAAAGCAGAAACTGCCAGTCGCAAAGGAATTAGATTAGGCAGCAGTATGCAGCCTGAAGTCGGAACGATATCTGTGTAGCTTCTCCCCCCTCCCACCGCCGCCCCTTCCAGGATTTAGAAATAGAAGGCTCGAGTCTATGAAATGGAAACCATAAAGCAGAAGCGTACAGGGATTTGAGTGGTTGTGTGTGTTGCAATTATGCTAATTGCAAGCATATACAAGGGTAAAAGGGACGGATAGCTTTTATAACAACTTAGGCTACCTTATCATATTAAACCTCCCCTAACACCCCTATAATGAAACCACAACTACTGCCTCCCTTAGGGCCCCAAGGTAGGATTGAATTACATAAAAATGGCAGTGTATTACGAAAAAAGGAAGCATATCCTGATATGAATATTGCTGCTATAGAAGTAATTATTAATACTGTTAATAGGAGTAGACATTATTAAGAGCAGGCAGGGTGTCGACCATCAAAGTCAGTTCTTTCAGTTGTTGCAGAACATGGTCCTGATTCCGGTTTTGATGAAGTAGAGTGGGTTATAGAGGTTTTGGGCCCTCCGTCTGCAAGAAACTTGGACTAAAGTTAAAAAATGCGGTCACGAATATCAGAAATTATATGAGCTCTACCTTCAGGGGGTATTTAAGTGGCATATTAAACTTGAGAAGAAAAAGAAATTTTGTGATGAAGGTGATTCAAGGGTCCATTAATGGGTATGGAAGAAAGGAAGCATGTAGATCGTCATTGAAATTGGCCATTATAATTCTGCATTCTAAAGGATAATTGAAAGGCTCGACAATTTTTTTTATCGAAATTTCTAATACAAAATTTCATGAAAATGCATTCTGCCGTGATTGGGATGTTAAGCGAGTAAAAGCAGGTAGACAAATAGGCGGATAGAAAAATTTTAGTTGGCGCTCCGAAGGGACCCGAATACTCCTGTCATCGTGGACGACTATGACATAGTAAGTATGGCAATCGGGACATTATTTTCTTTGCAGTCATTGTTGTCAGCCTGTACTTCTTAAAAAGTGACAGACTAGTCTACATTACCTTGTAATGTTCAAACTGCCTCCGTGTACAACAAATAGGTCTCTAGTTTCCGTTGACTTGGTCGTTTTCACTGCCAAATGTGGGTGCTCTGAAATTGCGAAAAATGCTCGTGGTACTTGTTTCTAGTCTTGTTACACTGTCATAAGTACTTTTAAAATGGAGAGAAGTATGATAGATTTGTAAAAAGTAATGTGTTCCTGTCATTTCGAATAATAAGAATGTTATTGAAGTCATTTTCCCCCTTATTTGTTCTTTGTTTCCAAATTCTGCGACACTCACTTTCTGTGATAGCTGGGCCCTGCGAGCCTCCTGTTACCTACAGACCAAATTCAGCTGAGAATAAAGGAATACAGAATAATAATTACAACAACACATTGAACGTTTTTCTACGATTTTGTTTTCTTTTAATTATTAAGGAATTATTATATTTTATTATTAGTTATTATTATTCATCTGAGACATTAGGTGAATAATTGTATTTTCCTTTAAAAACACTTCTTCTATGACTTTTTTGAAATATGGCTTTTTAACTGACTTACTAAGTGTTGATGGGCTGCGGTGTTTTGATCGTAGAAGTTAGTGTAAACTTTGGTCCTTTATTTGTAGTCTGAGGTGAAATGTGTGATAAGATATGCACTGTCTTAATGAAAATGACTTCTTTGTTGAATGTGTTTTCTGAATTAAAATTCTTCGATGTATTTAATCGGCGAGATTCACTGATTTTCTGAAGAGATTTCATGAGTGAGGCACACAAGACACATAACACATTATAGGGTTCAAGCAGTAACTGCTAAATCATAATTTACCCTTCTAATCAATTATGAAATATTCGGAGATTTGTGTCTTTTAGGATGGGACGCGATGTATTTCTGTAAATAGTTCCTGTCGGAGAAGATTACTGCGTCAACCTTCAGGATCTTTGCAGTTTAAGCAAGGGGAGCCGAGCCGAAAAACGGTATGTTACCCACTCTTCTTGGACTGCAGAGACCAGGTAGGCGGAGACAACAGGTTTTCTCTCGAAACGGTGGCAACTTATTACCAGTCGATACAGTGTCACATCCCACAGAACTTGACTCTTCATCGGCACCTCGCCGAGAACTTAAAATCTCTCATAGTAATTTATTTTCGAGGGGAACTAGAAGAATAAGGTGGCAAGCTACTCATACCATCTGCCATGCGTGTCAAACATGAACACAGCTTTACTTCCGTGATTTTATACCCGTTCACCGCAAGATTTTGTAGTCATGGGATTAAAATGTGTTTATACAGGAACAACACGCGAAGTTTACTGTAATATGAAAGACGCCTTCCGGATTCTATTTAGACTGCATGTCGTACAGGAAATTCAGAGAAGTTACCAGACGATTAAGGTGTGTTCATAAATTTGGCTCCTTTTTTTTTTCTGTCTAAGTTTGTCAGAAATAATTTGTATTTTTTTCCTATGAGTTAATATAATTATGGCCAAATGTTACTATATATATTAACCCAAATGCCCCATCTTGTGCGAAAGTACAGGGTTATGGTGTCATCTTTCCATACTACATACCTTCTTCCAAAAAATTCTCAGCTCTCATTGGTTGGCTTTTAGCCTAAGTTGTTTTCCTCCATAACCTTCCTTTCCTAGGTCAGTACGTATTTACCGGACTATAAAGTACCACATATCTGAAGACAGTAATATTAATAGTTTATTGCTTAACGAACCGAATTTCATGACATTAAATATTCTTCTTGTCATTGGAGGTCAACCCACTTACGAGTTTCTTAATTTATTCTTATGAGTAATAGCAAAATAGTTGACTAAGAACTTTTTGAGGTCAAAGAAATGCTTTGGCCAATTTTTTTGTCATGACGAATTTTAGAAAATAGTAATGCCTTATGACTTTTGATAAATATGATTGTTAAAACATAGTATTTCCTGTTCAAACGTTCTGGCGGATTTATTTCTTCAATTCAGAGCTTTTTACAGTTTAATTGAAAACACATTTCAGATTACCGTTTTGGACTTCCATGTTTTTGTATCGGTATAACAGATAAAACTGACAGAAAATATGACTTTAAATTGGCGATGTTCCTTTTTTTTTTTAAGCGGGCGTCACGAAGCGCTCTAAAGAAATAAGTAACAAATTGATTACTACACGTCAGCACAAAAAACCACAAACTCCAATAAATATTTGTTGTACTGACGTGTACTAATCAATTTGTTATTTATTTCGTTAGAGCACTTCGTGATGCCGTATTTAAAATTAGCAGCTAGTCAAGCTAAGAGCATCTATATATACAAGAACTTAAGAGCCAAAGTCCAGAGGTGGTGTTCTAATACATATTTTAATCGCCAATGTCTGAAACAAGGTCTTGTCCCCAAGTATGCTCAAATCAAAATTCCATACACCTCACCTGCCTCTATAATTTTACAAAAGTACTCCAATAAATATTTGTTGTGCTGACGTGTACTAATCAATTTGTTATTTATTTGGTGATGTTCTATTATTATTTTTCTTCGAGACTCAGAGTTTACTCCAGCTGTTTAGTACGTCAGATATTTTGGTGGTTAACATCTGAAAATCTTGAGCAGAAATAAGTTTTATGGACACAGAATAAAGGAGGTAATAAGAACGAGAATGAGTAGAAAAGTATGAAAGGAATTAAAGAAAACGCAAAGTAATGGAAGGGAGAATAAAAAAAAAGAGATAGTAAATGATTATGCCGATAGCAAGTGAAGAGAAACTGAAGGAAAAATTAGAACAGTCATTGCTGAAGGCAAGAATAACCTAAGGAGAGGAACGCAAAGGGAAAAGGAAATGGAAGAACGTCGTGATAAATGCAGGTAAAAATTAGGTAAAGGGTAACTAAAGAAACTTAGATAAAGAAGTTGACAGGTAGGCTGTAAGACGAAGAACAGAGAATATTCTAGTTATCTTTGTGGATCAAAGTTTGTGCTCTATTATCCAACACATTCGCCAGGTGACTTGTGGTTGTGGATAATTTAATTCCCCTGTCGTTTCCTTCTCCCACGTCTTAACCATATTTTACTTCCCATTACTAGTTGCTTTATTAACCGAGTTGTTGACCTGGAAAACACATAATTTTCCCTGCTGACTGTACTACTGCAATACCTAAGGAAGAATTAATGAGATTAATGGAATGTTTTAATTACTGATGGGTAGATGCAAAGTTGGTGGAGAAAGACTTCTCTCTTTTTTTCAAAAAGTTCTATCCGACTCTCAAGAGAAGCGCCATTATCTGACAAACACACGCTCTATCTGTCTCTCTCTCTCTCTCTTTGCACAGAAATTCTTCATTACTTATTCCTTACTCCTCTTACAGAAGGAATTCTTAGCTAGTGACATCATTCTTCATTTGGTATAAGCCTGTAACTGCTTGCCTCCTTTTGCGGTCTTCTCAATTCGAAACTTGGACGAGGAAAGTTTCAATTCGTTTGGTGCACTTCACGTACCTACTTCCGAGGCTTCTCCTTTTTTGCCGTACCTCCATCTTCGCTACATCTTCCTCTTCTTCCCCTGGAAACTGCCACTTTATTCCACGCAAAACAGGTACAATAAGCCATCACAGATTCCTTCGCAAAGTTGGGTTCAAACTACGCCTCGAACTAAATCAGTATTTCCTAGTGGATTAATTCACGACCTGTTAAGGAATTCGGATAGTAAATTTAGCAACTGTTAGGCGCACTAATGATGAAATTGTGAAGGCTGAACTAGTATATATTTTAAGCAAGCCTATTTCTTTCGTTGCCATGTGATATTGGCTATATCCGACATGGTCATACACGGATTTTACTCTTATCCACTGCTTGTGGACTTGTTCTCATGCGAAAAGAGACTATCGCCCAATATCTGCCATAAATTTCCCTTCGGGGCTAAGCGAAAGAATGGCGAAGCATGCCATTCACTCACAATTTTGTCTACGCTAAGAATACATCAGGTCATGTATTTCGGCAAGCACAGATACAATTCTGCTTGTATTGTACAATGATCAACACTCGCCGACCTCAGTAACGTAAAGTGTGTGCCTTTATTTGTTCTTCTTCTACAGACAGACAAAACAACTTAACATTACGGAAGAGAAGTATTTTTTGAGAGACTGGTTGTCGCACAAGTAGTCAAGAAATTGCGGGATTTTATGGAACTGGAACTTTCGTTACTGTTTTCACAAAATTTAGCTGCAGTTATTATCCTGTGTCAGATGCACTTGGATCTCAATCCTATTATTCAATTTAGGCTCTAATTAGTGTTGTCCTCCTTAAATTTGACGAAACTTTGTGGAATATACTTATCTGGCTAAGGACAGGGACGTGTAAACACATTTATGACCGCTGACGAATAAAAAACGAACTAGATGTCACTTGTTGCTTTTATTTTACTTCATAGAGACTCAACATGTTTTGGGCATGGTATACAGACTGCCGGCTGAAGCACAGCCGGCAGTCTGTATACCACCCTAGCCGAACCGCACCCTAACTCCAATACACATCAAATCAAGAACGAAACGGCCAATGTGGTAGTTCAACAACATAGTCGCAAACTTCTGAAGATGGGCATATTAATGCCTGAAACATGTTGAGTCTCTAAGAAGTAAAATAAAAGCAACAAGTGACATCTAGTTGGTTTTTCATTCGTCAGATATCACAATGATGCACGGTCCAATAAACATCACATTTATGACCCTTTGGATTCTAGGAAATGCGGGGACTTTCTTTATTATCTGAGAAGCTATATGTCTTTCGGAGACTTTGTTCCACGTAATTGGTTGTCTTCTTTTAACGTCTGGGTCTTCTGTCTAGCCCGTTCTCCTCAGTTTTTCGTATTACGTGCTGTATAAATGCTTCAGTTCTCTAATGCGTTCTACATGTTCTGTTCTCCTCTAAGTTGGCAAAATACTTTCGAAGCATACTCACTCTCAGTGAAGCTCAACGTTAGATAACTTGCTTCGTATTATTTTCACAATTCAGACAAGACGTGTTGTGGGTGCAACATTCAATAAAGGATACTTAAATTTTACGTTGAATATCGTCCACTGCCTGAAGTACGTATGATTAGCAAGACATTTTGGCAGTTGGGTCTGCTTCTGTATTCGGGTGATCAGTAGGTCTGTTTGTGCTGACAAATGTTTGTAACATTTTAGGCGTTTTGATGTGATGCGAAAGTGTCCAAAACGAAACAAAGTCTCAGTTACAAGTACCAATACATCAAAGCGATGTAGTTTGAGAATCGCTCGTAATGCGAAATATGTTATGCCGGTAGAAAGCCGATTTTGTTTAAATGTCAAAGCAGATGGTACAGACACTCAGCGCTGTGCTTTGAAGGGTTAGTCTGGGTAAACGCGTTTGAATTCGAGACGTCCTTGTACACAGGTTTGAAACACAAGCGATTTTAGCACGGAAGACATTGGATGAAATAAAGGTCAGTGCTTATTACCGAAGTGGAAAGTTCCCCGCTGCTGTCTGTGCTCCCTTTTTTGCAGACGTTGATACCATAACGAAAGAAGCAATTTGTCCGGCGGGGTAATTCCTGACGCAGCCGCTTACTCATCAGTACCATATTGTTTTATTTAATTGAATAGAGGTCATTCCGCTGTGTTATAAACTAAAAACTTGAAGAAAACAGCCCTGTATATTTTCATGAAAACAACCAAGTTTTATTCAAGTATATCTACATGTTTCAGTCTAAAAAGACTGTCATAAGGCCAAGATTACAAAATATTTTTACGTCAAGGTATAATATAGTGCAAATATAATGGATTGTTTTTCGGTTTTTACCGTATTGTTTGCTACCCAAATTAAAATGTAGTCACTCACGAGTCCAGCTTGTTAGCAGCAATGAGTAACCCCCACTTTTGATTTTATTCCATGAAACGGCGAAATGGTTGGAAGTTTGGATTTCGTAATACCTAAATACACATGATCTTAGTAGGCTACTTGGGTATCAGAGGGTTGACTCATTGAGGCTGAAGGTAGAAGCGATTCGATCCTTATCAGTCTACAGACCTAAAATTTCAGAAGACTTGAACCTTCATAAACAAAGCCTGTGCATCTCAGATATTTTTAAGTTGATAATTTTCGGAGCGTGAATCTTAAGGTAGTAGATCTATATCACGGGTTTGTGCAGGAATGTTCAAATTTATTGACTGTCCTTATGATCTTTTCTGAATACCGTGTAGGGAAGACAGAAGCTCTATTGGGAACAGCTGAGATTAGTTTCTTGAAGTAAAAGAAGAAAACAATAAATAAATGGTCTGTCCCAAAAGTAATGAGAATTATTTTTTTTTGCGTAGCGCAGAAGGGCCAGGAAAGGAAAGTGGTGGTCGTGGCAGGCGGAGGGGGAACCCAGGTATACAGTTCTAAAATGGGCCATCCCCGTTGTGTGTATATAAACAATAGGTGTGAGATCAGTCAATAACACAACAATATCTAAAAAAGATGTTTTATAAAGGATGAAGTAAACTACATGTTTCGGCCTAATGTGGCCATCATCAGGTTTTCATCCGAAAGTATAAAAATAGCATATAAAAAACATCACAGATGCTGAGATCTCACCATCGTGACATACCCATACCAATCCTGTAAAGCACTACCATCATACTTTCGGATGAAAACCTGATGATGGCCACATTAGGCCGAAACATGTAGTTTACTTCATGCTTTATAAAACATCTTTTTTAGATACTGTTGTGTTATTGACTGATCCCACACCTATTGTCCAGGTATACAGTTTGACCTTCCTCAGTTGAGTCCGCACCTTTGTAGCAGTCGGTGCGTTAGCAAAGAGTGTAGTAGTTTTTGTGTCTTGTCATGGGCTAAAATGCAGAGGAGTCTGGAGCAGCGTTACGCGATTAAATTCTGCGCGAAACTCGGAAAATCTGGTTCCGAAACGTTGCAGTTGTTGAGGACAGCTTATGGGGTTGCTGTTTTGTCTTCAGCCCAAGTCTTCAGGTGGCACAAGGCGTTCAAGGACGGAAGGGAGAGCATTGAGGACGAACGGCACTCAGGGCGTCCTTCAACTTCAAGGACTGAGAACAATGTGGCTCGTGTGAAGGCTGTTCTGGATAGGGATTGACGTTTGAATGTGCGGTTAATCGCAGAGGAGGCAGGACTACCCAAAACGGACGTCCACCGAATCATTACAGAAGATCTGCACATGAGAAAAATTTCTGCGAAACTGGTCCCGAAGAATTAGTCCGATGTGTGGGAATTTTTGGCTCAAAATAATATCACAACGCTTCCCCACCCACCGTACAGCCCTGTCTTGGCTTCGTGCGATTACTTTTTATTCTCCAAGCTCAAAACCCACCTCAAAGGTCATCAATTTTGGGACAGTTGAAAACGTCCAGACAACTGCGACGAGGGCTTTGAACAACATCTCAAGTGAAGACTTCCTCCACTGCTATGAAGAGTGGCAGCAACGCTGGAATCGCTGCATTTGATCACAAGAAGCCTATTTTGAAGGGAATAAACTGTAGTTGCATATATGTTCAATAATAAAAAAAAAATAAATTCATTCTCATTACTTTTGGGACAGACCTCGTATACATTTATCTCATCGCCACACTGCAAGAAAAATTATATACTCGTACCTTGATATTAATACAGTCACAATTTCTTTCTTTCACGAAGAAATAAAGAACAGATTAAACTCGAGAAATGATGCTAAAGTTCAGGCCAGTTTAGAATCTTTTGTCTCTGCTTGTTCTATCAAGAAACGTAGAGGTTCAGAGATACAAAACTTTTTCGCGTGTTCTATATTTGTGTTAATGTTGTGAAGACAAGGAAGTTACGACAGTCTAAGCATGTATCTTGGATCTTGCGACGAGTAATACGTGTGAAATTCTAGTATAGGATCATCTTGGAAATCCGACAAAAGGATGGTAGATAACGTTACCATTCAATGTAGGAGGGAAGACCGTGAGGACATTTGTCACAGCTTTATTGTACCCGCAGTAATATGTTCCTGTATTTTGTAGCGTTACATACGTAAATACGAATATTTAGTAACTGCATAAGACGGACGCGTGTAGAGGTCACATACGTGCAGGCCGATCAATGCCTGCCAATGTAAAGCCATTTGTATTTGTTGACTGTAGCTTCATTTTGAAACTTCTCGCTTTGCAGAGTTTTTATCGCGCCGTTGGCGTCTTATTAGCGAAATCTGCAGCGGACGACAGTTACATTTTAAGTATTATGGGCGCTGACCTTTTGCCTTACTTCTGATACTTGATTCCCTTTGCATGTGAATTTTATTAATATGAGATGTAGACGAACACACCTCTCACTCTTTGGAAATTTTTCTCCCTCAGATTTCCTTATGCCGATCCCAGGTGGCCGCGAGGACTAAGGCGTATTTCTACTGCTGCTCGTCTGCTGGGATTGCGGGTTCGAATCCCGGCCGGGGCATGGATGTCTGTCTGTTGTGAGTGTTTTGTGTTGTCACGTAGAGGTCTCTGTGACGGGCCGATCACTCGTCCAGGAATCTTGCCGAGTGTGATGTGCCTGAGTGTGATTGAGTAAGCTAATTCCACCAGGGCTGTCGAGCCATGAGAGAGAGAGAAGAGAGAGAGAGAGAGAGAGAAGATTTCTGTGTGATGAAGGTCTTAGCTAGTGGGCATTTAGGACTAAATTTGAACTAACATGCTTCATATATGGTGGGAAAATTTGATAAAGGTTAGAATCCTGTCATAAATTACATCTTACGTCTGTTTTGCTCCCTTTATTGTCCTGCTTAGTTTGAAGTTTCTAATAACGTCAGATCGTAATTCAGTGCCATTGAGACACTTTCTGAAATGAAATTATCATTACTACTTTAATTAGGGGTGTTCTAGAAGTCAGCCTTCTAGAAGCCCTTGTTTAGTAAACACTGGCAGGAAGCATCAGAGTCGTTCGTGTATTTGTGAATAGCCGTAAATCAACAAAGCGTACGGCCTGCAAAATGACTGGCAGGGAGGTTGGTTATTGGTTGCTTATTCAGGGCAGTGACGCTTATGCGTTTTGCTGTTAGATCATACCTACAGATCGCATAATAGAGAGGAGAGAGACGGAGATTTTAAAATTAATATCCTGTGTACAAAAATGTTATTACCTTCAGCATAATTACATTACGAATAGATGGATTGAGTGAAATAACCTGCACTGTTTACACCGCAGTCTCCCGTTTTCTGTTTAATATCGACAAATATCAAGATTAAAATATATGAAACTATTGACTTATCTGTTATTTTATCATGACGTAAAAATAAAGCGGCCATTTTCAGGAGGGAGCAGAAATTTGGGGTGTTTCCAAAAGATAAAAATTTGTGTTTTTTAGGCAGGTGAAACCACAGTACTGAAAGTAACTCATGGTACAGAGCTGCCTGTTTGTTACTGTGCCTAAGAGGCCATGTTGATTACTTACTTACTCCATGGTGCAGAGTCCTTCTTGAGAAGCTAACTGGTTTGCAGCTTGTCAAGAAATTCCCCGCATTTCACGGAACCCGAAGGTTCATTACCGCACTCACAAGTGTCCGCCACCTGTCTCTATCCTGGGCCAGCCCAATCCAGTCCATATACCCACATCC
>Ga0123354_10009164_pt1 | contig 15124 bp, 15 predicted proteins | sample TergutLab28metaG_2_FD_97872 | JGI IMG/M metagenome (GOLD analysis project Ga0123354, IMG submission 97872) | Labiotermes labralis P4 segment gut microbial communities from Petit-Saut dam, French Guiana - Lab288 P4 | ecosystem: Host-associated > Arthropoda: Insects > Digestive system > Gut ...
CACTGGGGAGACCTAGGCATAGATGGGTGGATAATATTAGGGCGGATCTCCAGGAGGTGGGATGTGGGTATATGGACTGGATTGGGCTGGCCCAGGATAGAGACAGGTGGCGGACGCTTGTGAGTGCGATAATGAACCTTCGGGTTCGGTGAAATGCGGGGAATTTCTTGACTAGCTGCAAACCAGTTAGCTTCTCAAGAAGGACTCTGCACCACGGAGTAAGTAAGTAAGTAAGTAAGGAGTTCCTTGTGCAACAGATCTGGTGCCATAACTGCTTGTTAATACAAAGAAAATACAGTAAATAAATACTACTTCAGATGCAATGAACTGTGCATTTTATATATAAAATAATTTGTTTGTTATGCTGACCGTATGGTGATACAATAATTAAAGACAGATATCTGGAAACTGTTCGGCTAATATGATACATATATGTAAACAATAAATACTACATATCTTTAGCCATTATGCTGTTGATGGGTGGTTGAAAAAGCTCAAGTGGTAAAATTACTCAGGAGGTCTAGAAATCTGTGTCAAAATATAAAATGGACATCAGAGAAATGGACTGTGAACATGTGAACAGTATCAAACTGTCTAGGCTTTTATGTTTATGGTGATGAATATTTCACTTCCACAACACCAGTGATTTTCTTAAATATTTGAGCATGTACCAACCGCTCAAGGGATAGCCCATACTTTTAAGAGTTGATCCATCTGCTATTTTTGGGTGTGTCAAACTGTCACACAGATCCGCGCAAATATGTTAAAGAAGTAAGTGTGAGATGCCCTGCCTTGTTGAATCACCTCTTGCCACTCCCTCAGCACCTACTGTACACTTCTTTGCTGCTATCACACCTTTAGCCTGACATTACTGAGTCCCATAAAAAACATTCAGTTGAAATGACAACATACGTAAATGTGACAAGAAATGAAACAGCTCAGTGTTCATGCAGTCTTTGCATAAACTGAAAGCACACAGGGATGGTCACACATTCTCACCCACACCAGTAAATGTTCAAACTCCAATGCCACTCAACATATTTAAATGGCATTTTTTAAACAGGTACTACAATCAAAGGTGGTCTTACCTATACTGCTTTACATGAAGGCCAATTCAAACAGTTGGCTGCTAGTTTCAGGGCACACGTAATGATGCTACAATAACATGCCCAGCACTTCTGCTATGTCTGTCGGTCTTTCAACAACTGAAGAACCGCTTCACAAGTTTCCATGAAATACCGTGCACTAAAATTACTGATAACAACATTTTTGGTTAAAATTGACACAGAGGTGACTTTAATGCCATCCACTGGAAGTAACAGCCAACACACCACAATTACTGCATTATGCATACATTTCCTCACTTACAACAACAAATATTAGTACCTGACATAAATTATTAATCTCATTAATACCTAAAACTTATATTTGAGACACTCTTTAAAATTGTGTATACTGAACAAAATGCAAGTAGCATATGTCTATATCAGTATCTGCAGTAAATTACAACCAAAACCGATGAGAAACAAAAAATCATGAAGAAAACATGTGAGAAAACTGAGTTACCTTTTGTATGCTTTTGTATTTTTTACAGGCTGTCCATAAAGTCACCACACAATTTACTAAAATAACAGTGGCTTTAACTCTTGTTTGTGGAACACAATGAATAATGAACATACATAAAATAAAGTGTAAGAAGAAGATGTAACAGTAATAATATATCAAATTTTGTGAAAAATTAGGGAAGAGTTTAAAAGGAAATATCACAAGCTTGGACCCACTGACAAATCTAGTAACAGTTCGCATAATAATACAAGTGATATGGACTTGAAGTACACCTTGTACAGTGGTGTCATACATAAAGCATATATTTGCAATTTAAATATACTGATCCAGAAAAATGCAATCAAAATTACATATGAGATCATAAGTATTTGGTGTACTTTGATGGTATATTTATTTTAAAAATTTAAATTAGTGAAATACAATTATATTAATATAAAAGTTGAATCATGTTACTGACTCTTGACAGGATACCTAGACAATGAAGTGGTAGTACCATTTGGGCATAATCAAGGAATGAAGAAGGAAAACATTAAGGAAGAATATGTTGCAGGAAAAAGAGGTAAATGGACACACAAGTTTAAGTCCCTTAAGAAACACTGGGTGCAGGAAGAAAGAATATGGGACAGGAGGATATTCTGGGAACTGAAAATGGCAAATTGACTGACAAAAGGATAAAGCCAAGATGATGGAGACTGTGAAGAGATTCCTGGGGAAGCTGAAGGTGACAGACCTATAAATGGATAAAGACAAGAAGATGGATAATTATTCATACTCTCTCTAGACTGTTCTAAGAAAAGAGTTTTGTTGTGTCTTGCACATTTGTAATAAGTCCACCTGCTGCCAACCACAAATTTTTTACCTTTTCTGTCTCCAATGTCAGCAATATTTTGTTTGAATGCTCTCTTGAGAAACTCTATTGTAATTTGTTACAATTTCTATCCCCCAGAACAATGGCAACCACACTCTGTTCTATAGAACCCTGCGGATGCTGGGAGCACATTTCCTTTGCCATGGAATGGGCAAATAAAATTTGGAAAATGTATAAAGCATGTTTACTTCAGTTTTCACCAAAAAGTATACTTATACTTTATATGGGTCCTACATAAATTCAGCGTTAATCACAAGGATGCCACAGAAATTAAAAAAATTGAAGACCACTTATCTACAACATAACAGTATATGATGAACAGACATTTTGAACTGAAATAATTAATACTTACATTAGCAAATAAATTCCGAAATGCTTAGTATGTGTCATAAATCAAACAAGTTTCATTATTATATGTACCAGAGAGATTCGAGAATTCCAACACATATAGCTTTTTATCAATTCTTCCATTGGTACTGTATAGCAAAAAGGTAATGTAACATATTTTATGGCACTTACACATTATCTGGCTTGTGCAACTGACAAAAAATATACAAAACCTGAAATAACACATGATAACATGTGCATCACATTAATGCTCAATTTGGGTTGGACCTGGCATGGCAAAATGCTGGCTCATCCTGTTGATTGGAGGCAAGCCTGCACTGGTCAGGCGGTACATTGCCTCTTCTACACAATTCTGGAAAGTATGGATATGAGGGGAGGGGGGGGGGGGGGAAAGAAAAAAACGGACCTTTTAAAAGTCAGTGGGGGAAAAGAAAAAACTGGCACTTTAGAAGTCAATGTGTGAAATGACAATTCTCTCAGCACACACCAAGGTTCCATGTCCCTTGCTTGCTATGGAAGCAAAGATATGAATAATACGTAATTATCCTGTGTTGGTTATTGAAAAGTGAAAGAAAATATGCATGTATTGTACATGTAAAGTATTTTGAACTAATTACTACATTCATGCAAATAAAGAAAGCATTCTATACAATAAATACTATGTAACTGTATGGACATTTTTTGCAAGACATGTCTGTGTGTGTATATATACATACACACACAGACACACACACACGTACACATACTATACAAGGCCTGTATATATTACCCAACTGCACATTATATTACATGTAACAAAAAATATTACACCTGATTTACAGTGGGTGTCATAAATATGAAGCAGGATAACCAACAATCTTCACCTGTAACAAGAATTTCATGGGTATGTCATGTCTTAATATTCTGCCTTCAAGAAATTCCATTTAATAATAAACATATATTAAGAGCAACAACTTCCTTTCTTAATACTGAATCCACAGTTTCTGTACTCAATTTATGACTATCACATGCTCAGAATGCAACAGAGACATGGGCAATTGTTAGAACCAGTTTGTTTTGGAAATGCTTGGGTAGGGCAGATGCCGTCACCTATGTTTCGATGTATGAGCCACGGCAATTTGCACCTATGGAACAGTGGCTGGTGCACCACATGTTTATTATTGATGCATTTTACAAAAACAGTGACAATTACACTGCCATTCAACAGTTGCTGCATTGGAATTTCCAAATAAAGTACAAAGTCCAGTACCATCAGCTCATAGTATCAAAACCTGAATCAACAGCGCTGGTCCTAACAAGGCCTCCAAAGAAACAGTCATCCATACATTGAAAATCATTTCAACAGGGATTGGAATGGAGTTTACTATGTTACATGTGGCATCATAGAGCTGCATTAAATACCTCACATATGATTATTTAATGATCTAAAATTCACATTAAAACACTCCTACATGTTTTGATCACACGATCATCCTCAGGAAGTATACATTGCTCCTTGCTACAGTTATAGTCTAAAAACACTCAGTGATTTAGACTGTAACTTTAGCAAGGAACAATGTATGCTCCCTGAGGATGATCGTGTGATCGAAACATGTAGGAGCATTTTAAGTTTTAATGTGAATATTAGATCATTAAAAAAATATATGTGCATTTGTTGGTGTATAAATAAACTACAGAATGCACGGTGCAACGATAAAGATACCTCATATAAGACTTCATGAACAATTTTCCTGTTGAAGTTTAACTGCTACCATGAAAAGGTCTAGGTAGGACAGCAGTTAGATGAGTATATCTTAATCAGCCTCACAAATGTATGTTGTAGATTATGGCTTGTGCAGATGAGGAAGTGTATGAGGGAAGAAGCCCTCTGTCATCGATCTGCATTCGAGAGCAAACAAAACTTCCACTTGCAGGAAAATTAAGACCTCCATCAACTACATCAGAAGCCATTACACAATGTGAAGGAACCATGGTGACATGCGAAATTATTATGCTTGATATTGGCCTGTATGTTTTAGAGGACCACAATGAAACTGCAACAATGGTAACACCAGTCTGCCATGCCAACATGATTCACATCTTTCTCACACAAGCTAAATACATTTCCACATGTCAATGGGAACACATATAGGGGAATGGAGAAGACTATATAACAAGGAGCTTTATGGTCTGTACTCCTCACCAAATATTATGCAGTTGATCACCTCAAGAAAAATGGAGGCACGTGGCAGATATGGGGGGACATGACAGGTGCATACATGGTTTTGGTACAGAGACCTGATGGCACAGATCACTGGGAAGACCTAGGCATAGATGGGTGGATAACATTAAAACAAGTCTTCAAGTGGGATGGGGAGGTATGGACTGGACTGATCTGGCTCAGGATAGTGACAGGTGGTAGGCACGTGTGAATGCAGTAATGAACCTTCGGGCTCCATAAAATGCAGGGAATTTTGTGACCGAGGACCTGCTGGCTTCTGATGAAGGACTCTGCACCCTTGGACTTAGTTAATGAGAACATATTTCAACAAGATGGGACAACTTCAATTTGTGCTATGAAACTGTTGCTTCCTAATGAAGTCATATCCAAAAATTGGGACATATCTTGGCTTGTGAGATCAGCTGATTTGTTACTGTCTGATTCTTTTTTTGGGGCTACTTAAAGAGCAAAGTTTATATACACTGCCCACTAAATATTGTCAAATTGAAACTAAGAAGAAATATCCAGTCCAAGTGTGTGTGTTGCACCATGTAATGCAAGATATGCCAGAGGAGTATTTGTGCAAGATTAGGAGAGGTCACTGTGCGGACATTGAGTTCAAGCAGAAAGAGAAGCGCTGTTGTTCAGTGTTGTACGTCTACTGTGTAGCTGATTAACTATACAATATTAATACCAATTAACTGCACAAGTATTTATAAATAATGAATAACAAAATTATTTATAAATACATGTGCAAGTAGTTGGTATTAATATTGTATAAACTTTGTTGTTTGTACACTCTAATTATTTTTATGATTTTGTGAATAAAGCATTTTAGTTAATTACACTGTTACTGTAATTGTTCATTTCTCTGCCTCATCTGGTATCATAAAAAGAGTCCAGCAGTTAACACATCTACTCTAAATCACAATAACTTAGCAAATACACAATGCTGACACTATGAGATGTCATACCAAACTTTTGGAAGTTAAATGTAACCTTTAAGTTGAATAAAGATAGACCAACTTGATGTCACTTGCTTTATTATTTCAATACTTAATGCTCAACATGTTTTGAATGTTAGTACATCCATCCTCAGGAGCTTGCGACTTATTTGTTGAGTTATTTCATGGGTTGTATTGCTCTGGTTCAATATGTGTTGGTATTTCATTGTGGTTTGGCTGGGGTGGTGTGGTATCTGGATGCAGGCTGAAGCAGCTGCAGCTCCTGAGGATGGATGTACTAACATTTGAAATATGTTGAGCATAAAGTATTGAAATAATAAAGCAAGTGACATCAAGTTGGTCTATCTTTATTCCACTATCAAGATGATGCATGGTCCAATAAACATAAGTAACCTTTAAAGTTAGTAAGTAGTTCACACTTATGCAAAAGAACTTCACCACTTACATAAGTAATAAATCACAGAGTTGTTCCACACTAAAAATTGGGGAACAATTTGAGGAAGATTCATTTACATGGCTCCAGCTGTACAAACAAAATGCAGGTAACACAAAAAAGACACACAAGATTTTGAGCTTTCATAGCAGGAAAAAAAAAAAAAAAGACCAAGCTCCTCTCTTGTGTTAATGACAAGTTGCAAAACTACAGTGATACCTCAGCTAATTAGTGACCCTACTAACGAATTTTTCGGCTAACAAATGTTTTAGTGGATGCGCGCGCTAACATAAAGCAGCAAACATGAACGGTCGGGCCATTCCAGGAGCTTATCTTTTCCGTCTATATGTGTGTTTCGGCTAACGAAGATTTCAGCTAACGAATGTGATTCCGGAACAAATTATCTTCGTTAGCCGAGGTATCACTGTACATGCAAATAAGGAAGAGGTACAGCAGTGACTGAAGCATACACACACGCATATATATCAGCAACTTATGGCCTTTTCTCTACATTTACCCTGATAACAGTGACAGACAAAACATTGCTTTAATTCAACAATAATAATAACAACAACAACAACTAGGCCAATTGTAAAACAAGACAATTTTATGCACATAAGGCTTACATTTTCATTTCTTCTGGTCAAACAGAATATTCTGTCAGCCAAATGTATTTCATTCCATTTTAAACGCTCCTTCAAGTTCAGTCAATAATGGCAACAAATTAAGTGAATAGTATAAGAAAAGGATTCAAACCACAAACATTACTGATTACAGATAAGGACGGTAACACAGTAGGCAACAATAGTGAAAGTCTTACAAAGGTGGTCTGAATATTATGATAAACACTTTGAACTGCAAGATGGAATGCACAATGACAATTCAGAAGAGTGGACAATGTGGGTACAAACTGCAGAACCATATGATGAAGTAGGCATATAGCTAGCAATAAGTACAATGAAAAATGGAAAAGCAACTGGACATGGTCAAATCCTCACTGAACTGATTAAAGAGGGAGGAAAAGGGCTCAAGAAGGTCATTTATAAACACACTTTAAAAATATGGGAGGAAAAGATCATACCACAGGAATGGAAATATGGCATAAAGAGTCCAGTTCATAAGAAAGGGGACGTGACAATTAGCGATAATTATAGAGCAGTCACACTGCTATGTACATCATGTAACATTCTGGCATATATTTGACATGTAAAATTAGTACCATATGCTGAAGAAAGAACAGAATACCAAGGAGGCCTCTGAAGGCAAGATCAAATGTTGATCAAATTTTTACTATGAGGCAAATATTGGAAAAATGTTAGAACAAAATATGGATTTACATGATCTACTGATTTTCAAGCAGCATACAACTCTGTATGGAAAAAGGAAATATGAACTAGGTTTCCCCAAAAAATTAGTTAATTTGTGCAGAATTTTAAATGCTGAAATAGATGCTAAGGTTAACATTGGTATACTTTTACCTTCCAAATTTAAAGTTAACAAAGGTTTGACAAGATGAGATGCAATTGCTCCTTTGCTGTTTAATATAGTGTTGGAAACTGCATTAGAAGATCTAAAGTGGAAACATAGGGAACCATATTTGACAGATGTAGTCAAATTTATGGCATATGCTGATGATGTGGTTATTATTGGAAGAAGATTACAAGACGTTAAAGTACTTACATCACTGGTCAAACAAAAAAATAATAAAATGGGATTATAAATTTAAAAAAAACAACAAAATTTATGACAGTATCACAAAAGCCTTACAATGAAAATGAATATGTAAAACTTGGTACATATAATTTGAAAAAGTGAAAGACTTTACATATCTTGGTACAGTTCTAAGTATTAAGACCAAAGATTGGAAAAAATTACAAATACAAATAGAGCATAATATGCACTTCTTCCTCTACTAAAGACTCAATCAGTACATAGAGCAGAAACAATAAAAATTTCTAAGATGTTAACAACACCAGTGGCAACGTACTGACCAGAATTTTCGACACTGAATAAAGATATTGCTAAAAGGTTGGCTGCTGTTAAAAGAAAAGTTTTAAGACGAATTTATGTGGGAATTGAAGTAAATGAAAATTGGAGAAAGTGATACAATAAAAAATTAATGTAACTCTTTGGAGATTTAGATATACTTTCATTTGTCAGTGTAAGTTGGTTGCACTGGTTGGCCATGTTAATAGAATGGATGGTATGAGAGGAGTAAGTGAAATATTTAACAATAATCCTCTGGTAAGTCAACTAAAAGCATGACCAAAAAACAGATGCTTGAACTGTGTAAAAACAGACATTAATAAATGCAAAATTTAAAAACTGGAAAGAGAGGTAAAAAATAGAGGTAACTGGGAGAAGTCCATTAAGAAAGCAAAGGTCTGCATTGGACTGTACTGCTATTGATGATGATGATGATGATGGAGGATGAGAAGGAACAGGAACAGGAGGAGGAGGAGGAGGAGAAGGAGAAGAAGAAGAAGAAGGAGGAGGAGGAGGAGGAGGAGAAGAAGAAGAATAAGAAGCAGGAGAAGAAGTAGAAGAAGATGAAAAATTATAACAAATTTCTTTGCAAGCCTGCAAATTGAGCATGAATTACACCATTAACTTAACTGAATATGGGTTTTGTCACTTATGAGTTCTCTTCTTCTTAGGGCCCGTCAGCTAATGCTCCAGATGCACCGCAGCCTTAGGCTTATTGTGCAGTTGTCATGAGTTAAAACAGTATCACTCCTACAGCAAAGAACAAATTCAACGGCAGAGGGAAAATGAGGCAGAATGAAGTACCCCTTTATCTGTAAAGAAGTCTGTATCTCCAAACATGTATCATCATAGCTTGGCAGTTTCTTGGTCTCTTTTAAATACCTTAAAGAACAGCAGTTTGTGATTGTACCACTGCATGCTTGAACCGCAATGGTATACTTACGCACATGTACCACCTGCATTGACATTCAGTAGCTTTGCACTGTGCCCACACATTGTGTTCACAAGGGGTGCACAACTCTTACAATAAGCAGAAGCCAGTTTCCATTAACAGAATTAACAGAATGCATGTCCATTGAACAACTTTTTTAGGTATTATTTAGCTTAACTTCATGCTCTGAAGGTTTAGAAAGCTCTCCATTCTGCTCACAGAGGATATTTATGATCTCTGCACATTTCTCACAATAAACAATGATTCCTTCCCTATACAGCATTTTCTGGTTAATTAATGTAATGAAGACTCATGTTTACTGTGAGGTAGAACTCTGTTTTATGTATGTTACGTGAAATTCGCATGAAAGGGTTAGGCCTCTCCGTGTTCAGTCCAGCCCCTCTTTTTAGTGACATATTTATCCAAAGCTGTGACTTCACAGACATGATGTTACCAGTGCACTCTGCAAGTGACTTAAATGAGTACAGGACACCTTAGCTAGATGGCCGATTAGAAAATAAGTCTACAGTGCACACATGTATTTCAGATTGTTTATTTTTAGCTTCAAAACGATGGTTCAAATTGAATTCCACTACTTTTCAACTCAGTCTATGCCACAACTAATACTTTAATTACATTGTAGGATGAGCTTGTCTATTCCCACTTGATAAAGGCCTATGTCCTGTGTTATCAGCCAATGTGTCACAAGTGCTTCCACATCATAAGCATCTTTAACCATTTGGCACTGGGCATTAAGTATATCTGTAATGGGAAGCATGATGATCAAAATACATACATTTAAATCCTGGTCTTCTGCAGGTCACAACGGGCAATTTAATTGGCACCAAAGGGTTAAATGTGTGGCTGCCATGACTTTTGCTTCAGTACTGGAAACAGATGATAATCGCTCAGTACCACATTGCCCTGCTATATCACATCACTGTCCGTGCTTCAGTTACAAAATTATACACCATGTAAACTTATTTACTGACTGACCCTCATACATACTGAAGGTCAAGTATGCAAGCAGTGGAGTCACGGTATTCATTCCCTGTAATACTGTGCTACTATATGTACCTCATTCAACAGTACAGGTACATACAAAGCCTCCATACACACACGTGTATGTGTATGTGTGTGCGCACGTGCATGCTTACGCATTGACAGATGTACCCACACGTACATGAACTGAGACAAATGGGCACTTACACACACACACACACACATCAGCATGGGCACACAACCACACAAGTGGCCACACACATGCTCCTGCTACCTCCACACAAACACACACATATGGTACATACAATCACGCATACAAGTGGAAACACACATGCAAATACACACTGAAGTCATGTGCCCACACATGTGAGAACACATGGTAATGCACACATATACACATGTGCAAACGCACACACACACACACACACATGTGCATGCATAAGGATAAGCATGTATGCACAAATGGAGATACAGACATATGTACAAATGTGGATATGTGGACATGCACAAATATAAGCAATAAGCACAACACACGACTGCACACATGATCTGGGGCACTTGGGCATGCATATGACACATTTATGCATAGGCATGTCACCAGTTATGTGTGTATAAGCACTATGCACATTCTCAACTTATATGCACGCTTTCTGAATTAATATAAACTTTGAAAGACAAGTTTTTTTTTCCCCATTTTTTGAAAGACAAGGTTTTTATAGTAATGTTGGATTTTAGAGACAGTCAAAGAGAAGCAGATAGTGAGGTCACACTGCATGCTTTGGAGGGAAGAGAAATGCACATAGAGTTTTGGCAGGAAAGCCTGAAGGAAAGAGACCATTTGGAAGACAAAGCTGTAGATGAGAAAACAGCACTAATATGGATCTTTAAAAAAACATGATCGAGGTGTGTGGAATTGATTCATCCAGCTAAGGACTGGTACTAATGGTAGACTCTAGGCTCTTGTAGACACGCATAAACTACCACGTGCCATAAAATGTGGAAAATTTCTTGACTGGCTGAGGACCTACTAGGTTGCCATGAGGGCCTCTACTTCATTGCCCACTGTCAAACTCACGAGCTTGGACTTCGGCAGTGGTAGCGCAAGAGGATGTCAGACCATGAGATGTTTCTGACCAGTAATCAATGCCATTTATTTAAAAAATACATTGGGCTAAGTGCAGGTATGTCATGTTGAGTGTGCAACTTAGTACTTTAATTTTCTGCTGTGTTCTACATGGTTACAGCTATGCGCACGTTTCACTTCAGGACTGTTACAAACTGAGCGCCTAACAAATGGTGACCAGGGAAGCATGACATATGCACACTTATGTTTTTTATATGACCTACTATATGAGCCCCAATATCAAGCAGCTCTGAATATAAGGCACTAGGGTATTCAGAGAAAAAACTCAGAAAATATAGAAAATGTAATAAAAACATTAAAAAAATTTCAGACAGGCAGACACAAAACTAAAAATAATACATACAACTGACCTCATTCACCATATGAACACAACTCAGTACATTCTTAATAGTCACTATTTACTAGGAAATGACACGTCCCTGACAGGTTACAGGGAAATACCGTGAGGTCTCACTTATACGGAGACCTGTACTTTTCTGTGCGGCCATTTCTGAGAATGAAAAAACCCTCACCTGATATTTGGGCTTAGTGGAGTACGTTTTCTCCTCGAGGTCAGCCCAGAGATAAAGCGGCCCTACCCATGCTGTCAAAGCCAAAGCCATTCTTGTCAGTCATGGACAGCAGTTTGTTCAAGCAAACTCACCAAGCAACACAAAAAATACCTTCTTCTTTCTGACATTGTCACCAGCTAGACAAATTAAAATAATTTCAACACATTTCTCTTGCAGTAATTTTGTACATCATTACATCCAAGAGCAGAAACATCCTATCTATGTCTATAAATATTATTAACAAAAAAGAAATGTCTGAGAATGTAATGCCTCAGACATAACAAAGTTCAAAACCTTCAAATCTATTTTGCTTTTAGCCTGTTAGCAACATAATAACATATCACAAGAAGTTGTTACCACCAGGATATGCAGCATTTCTGCACACAGATGACAAATTCAACAAGTATTTTATACACATTTCACTTCCAGAATGCCTGTGTGAAATTACAATTAATGTACTTATTGTGCTACAACAGTAGCGAATCCTGATCCAGAAGTCAGGTCTAGTGGAGCAGTACTATGCTAGTTCTGACCTCTGGATCAGGAATTGCCACTGCAGTACATAGGACATGTACATAATTGCTTAAATGTTGCAAATCAAGATATGAACATAAATATTGCATTTCAATATCCTACCATAAATCAGAATAATGCATGATGTATATATCCTTAATTTCCAATTTAATGCAAACCAAATTGCATGCAATAGATTGATTACACCAGTACTGATCCAACAAACTGCACCATCAATAATAATGACTTGTCACCTGAGTTCATCCTATATGTTTTGACCTCTACAAGGTTATCATCAGGGGGCTACATACAAAGACATACAAGTAGAGCAAATTATGTTAAAGATGTGCATGTGTAGACTTACTATCATGTGTAGAGTTACTAAAAAAATACTGTATTTTAACTCTACACATGCACATCTCTGACAAAATTTGCTGTACTTGTATGAGTTTCTATACACCTCCCTGTTTATGACCTTGTAGAGGTGGCAACATGTAGGAGGAACATAAGTGACAGATTATTATGTATTACTGATGGTGCAATTTGTTGGATGAAATACTGCATAATCCTTAGTTTCATTCCCTTCAGAGACAAGCATGTGTGATATAAGTTCCATGTACTGTACCATGTGGCAATTCACAATAGATTGAACAGTCATGGTGTGACAGTAATTTAACAACCACCTGTTTAATCCATTACTTTTGTCTAATTTTGGCTCAGATTATTATAACAACACTACAAACAATTTATGTCTATATTCAGGGCAATGGGATCAGGAATTATCTCTAGCTTAATTTATTATGATATTGTAATATCATTTAAAAGCAAGATGAACACAATAATTTCAAGAATTTAAACCTGGTCTAAAATGAAATTCACTGTCAGTGACTACAGCATATGAGTATATTACAGGACTTAATTAAGATTGTTCTAATGTCAGCAAGAAGTGTCTGTGATGATATTATGTATTATGTACATGCATCAGCTGTGCACTTCCAACAAATGGGTATTAATGTTAACCTTTCATTTCATCCAATATAGTAGATGCAGCTTGTTCAAGATTCCAGCTTGATTTCTGTAGTGCAACTTCACATTGATGTCTTGAACCTATGCCCAGCCTGTAACAAGAATTTTGACCCTTTCAGTTTTTCCTTACATGCAAATAGCCCATTGTCAATTCTAAGCACACACAAATCACACCACAAATGATTATTCAGAAGCACGTAACAGTTACACTCATTCCCAAAATGATAAGTATCACAAAATTATTTTTCAAACAGCTTCAAATGTGCCACAAGACAAAGGTAATTTGTTTCACTGTTCTATAGCTTGTAGTTTTTCATAAACAAACCTCAGATCACTAGGAACAAGGGCTTCACACTGTCTGTGAAGCAAGTTGAAATGACACCTAGAATTCCAGATGCATGTATTGTAAATTAAAGTTTAATTTCTTTGCTGTGAAGATCTCAGTTCTACAAGCACTTCACTACTACACACATCATTGACTGTCACCACTTAACATCACTTAACAACTACCAAAACAGTATAGCATAACATGAAAATGTATAAAAGGAACTCTAAATCATGCAATTATTGCAACTGGTATGGAAGGCTGAGTTCACTCTGAGATACAGTGAGACTTGAGATCATACATAGATTTACATGTTCAAATATAGTGTCAGATAGTAAATTAATTAGTGCTCCCAAACAGTGGGCCATGCATGTTTCTTACACAACTGTATTACTATCAGCATTCCGGCCATCACCCCCACTCCTCAAAAGATTTTTGTTCCCCTATTTTTCATCTCTGCCAAACAGACACTGAAAAAATCCAGAATACAGTCCTCCCACCTTTTGGTTAGGTTAGCATGGTGAATCATGTGGAACACTCTCATAATTTAGTTTTAGGTAGAGAGTAGGATTTCGTGTGCACGACAATAGGGCAACTGATTATGGCAACAGTGAATTAAGACATTGGGGCACTAAATTTTATGTTTTGTTGATCGTGTGTCTTGATACATCCGTGTAATGAAAACCAACTTGATGCACTTATTTATCCACTGTTTATTTCATCAATCAACTTCTACATGTTTCGGGCACATTTGTAGCCCATCATCAGGAGGTATACTGTATATACACAACAATTGGTACGTGTTGTGCTTTTTAGTTGACTGTCTATTGGCCAACAGACAGTCAACTTGGGGGGGAGGGGGGAAGTACCAATTTTGTGTGTGTGTGTGTGTGCGTGTGTGTATATACAGGGTGTCCCAGGATGAATGTGCCAGACTTCGGGAGGGTGTTCCTTATGTTAAAGTATACCGATATAACCCAAAACACCTATGTCCAAAGTTGAACGGTTACGGAGATAATGGCCAGAGAAGAGTGTGGACTTCTTGCGGGTCCACACACTGTACCTGTCAGCTGACAATCTTATCCATTTCCGTCCTTGAGTGTGGTGTCATATGACGGCAATTCAGCTCACGCTAGCGCAGTAAGCCATGTTACGTCACCGCTGGGCATTCTCATGTATAGTGCTTGGAACCCTAAGGACAACTATGACATGAGTGCGAGTATTTTTGTAGTTCAATTTAATGGCTTTATGTCACTCACAAGTTAG
>Ga0123354_10009165_pt1 | contig 15124 bp, 7 predicted proteins | sample TergutLab28metaG_2_FD_97872 | JGI IMG/M metagenome (GOLD analysis project Ga0123354, IMG submission 97872) | Labiotermes labralis P4 segment gut microbial communities from Petit-Saut dam, French Guiana - Lab288 P4 | ecosystem: Host-associated > Arthropoda: Insects > Digestive system > Gut ...
AACGGGTTCAGGCCTGTATGGACGCTCGTTGACATCACTTCCAACACCTTTCATAAGTGCACAGCCACTTTCCGAACTTCCCCTCCCGTGCTTCACCGTGTGCCATCACATTTCAACTGGACTCTACCGTACCCTAAGTGCACAGCAAATTTCCGAACGCACTGTACTTTACGAACATTTACAGAATGGATAAGCTGTATCCGAACAGAAGTCTGTTGGCCCTAACATTACATACTGTATAAGCACAATGTGGCCAAACAAATCGTAATCGCTGTTAACTGGTTGTGTGATTTCTCGGTTTTTCTTACGTTTGACTGCAGATTGGCGGCACTAATTCAAACCGCATGTTAGTGGCGCCATACTACGCACAGATCGTTAACTACTATTCACATGGCCTCTCTGGTTCAGCCATATTTCCTGTAATTATCAAGCAAACGTTACGGTGTTCGGGAAATTGTATTTAATGTGATGTGTTTTCATTTCTTAACAATTTTTTTAGTTTTTTTTTAATTCGGGAGAATTCCGCGACATTTATCAGCAATTTAGGCACGTCTTCACATAAAGGTGTTTCGTCACATTTTAACTAAAATTTAATGCAGTCACGAGAGTTCACTCAAGATCCCCAATCCAAAACTGCACGTAAATCCGTTCAGTTGAAGCCATACCGTTCAGGGCGGAAAGACGCCGATACAGGCCGCTGTCCGTAATTCTATTGCAAGCAACCCTATAAAATTGTGAAAAAGCTGTTTCAATAGGCAGATAAATTCCCTGGAGATAAAATACATACTAAAGTCAGTTCAGATATAACGATATAGCTGCGTTCTTGTACGGTCTCGCGTTACAGAAAATCGCATAATAAAAATAGGGTTAGATAAGAATAATATGGCCCGTCATCCAACCTTGTAGCTTGACACGGGTGGCTGGAATTACGTGAGCAGCAAACACGCGTCAGCAAACTTTCGCTTTACTATTACAGCCAATTATCGTTAACGGAACACGAGCAATAAGCATAACTGAATGTACACCGTACCTATTACCCAACCAACAGCGATAAGCCTTGGGAATTCCTAGCGGCGTTGACAGCCGTCAAATAACATACTGTTACGAAGGGAAGGACGTCGCACAGGGGTAATGTCTGTGACAGTCAGTCTTGGAGAAGTGTTACCGTGGCGATATGATAATGTCCACTGATACCCTGGTTGTACTTTCTGCCACAACTGGGTCACACACGCATAGCATCGGTCTTACAGGTATGTGGAAACAAAAATAATGTAATTTTTGAAAGCGTACGTTGGGTGCATACATTTTCCAGGCTTTCTCTGAGACTATGCTTACTTTCAAGTCAGTTAATATAGTGATCAGGCATGGAACAACACGTCAAAACTTACTGCGGCACACGCGGACGCTGAAATACCGACTTGGACACATCGTCAGCTGTCGGTTACTGCTGCCATCTCTTGTTCATATCGCAACTACCACTAATTCGTGACTGTCATCATTGGTAGACAGAGTCTGAAATTTGATGGCACATGCGCAGAAACCTGACGACTTTCAGCGAAACGAACGAGTCCATTCAAATAGTATGCGCCCCGCTAGTTCAGTCGACTACTGGCAGCCGAGGTGTGCGCAGTAGCGGTAGTGGTGCGGGATAAACCATGATCCGCCAGTTTCCCCCTTCACTTCCCCCTCCCGTGCGTCACCGTGTGCCATCACGTTTCAACTGGACTCTAATAACAGCAAAATTTTAACGTTTAGTTTATGTATGTAGATGGGAAGTAGGGGAAAGTCGCCTAATATGGGGAGGTTCTTTTTAAACTGCTATTAAACTTAGGAAAATGTAAAACTTTTCACAACACAAGTAAATGAAAAGAAAAACGGGTGTAAAATTCGTTTCAGTAAAAGCTTCATCTCCCCAAATTAGGCGCACAGGTGTTCCTAACTTGGGGAGGTGATTGCGCCTAATTTGGGGAGGTGAATATTTTTCACAGAAAGCACAAGGAATAGTTGCAAAATACAAAAAAATACAAATACAAAGAACACAAAATAAGAGTAAAACAGTGTTTATCCCTGACATGGCTCACAAACAAAATCTTCCTCCATACCAGCACAAAGTGTGTGTGCCCATCTGAAATATTTCACGCATCGTATCTATTGTGGTCTTCAGAGAAACGACCAGTACAGAACACACAATCAGCGTCTTGTTCCTCATCTCCTTCCGTCGAATTGTCAACGAAAGGAACTGCAAGGTCAGTGTCCGACATGTGATGGAGTGTCAGACGGAGCTGGATCCCGGCAAACCCTTCTCTTCCGTCTTTTTGAAGGACCAAGAAGAGCATTCGACCCAAGTGGACTGGTTTTGGATTTAGTGGCCTGTTTTATCTTCGTTTTCTGAGTTGCCTCAACAAATTTTTTGTAAGGTGAACTCGTTATTTTCTTTGCTGTTCCACCACGAGGATTTGGCTTTAGTTTCAGGCTTGGCACAGGGCTGATATCTGATGATCAGAGAGCCTCAGCTGAAGTGAACGGCGAAAATGTAGCAGAACTGAATAATGCCTGATCGCTGGTCTTTACCAAAGCAGGATGGTTCACAGGAGCAGCATCTTTGTCCTCTGAGGACAGAGGGAAATCATATGGTCTGAAGATGTTCTTGTCACAAGGAAAGAGGCCTGTCGCCCGGAACCCATTAGCCGCTATTTCGCCTGTTGCAGCTCGCTTGTGTGCATTTGCAAATAGTTCGCCAATTTGGTAGACGGTGACAACTCGCCCTGTGTGTGAACAGAGCCATTTTTCAATTTCTTGGCAGTAGAATGTTTTCAGGGGCCCCATGAAAGTTTTATCCAAGGGTTGCATTTTGTGGCTGCTGTGAGGTGGGAGGCAAATGATGTCAACATGATTCTCTCGAGCTAAAGTAATGATCTCCAGGTTCCTGGTGTGTGAAGAGTGCCCGTCCAGTACTAAGATAACAGGATCTTCTTTTGTCGGCTTTGTATGTTTGATGGAATGATGAAACCACTGGGAAAAAATCTCGTTCTGTATCCACCCCGAGGGATAGCACGCGTGGATTGATCCAGGCGGTGTGCCATTCGTCAGGTCTTGTTTCATATTTTTTCTTGGAAATACAAGAAACGGAGGAATGAAGTGTCCAGTTGGACTCATGCAGTTGATGATTGTCACAAGAGATCCTGTTCTGCGGATTGAAGAGAAGATATCTGACCCTTGCCTTTGAATCCTCGTATTTTCGTGTGTTTGTGCTGTACATTAGTGATGCCGGTTTCGTCGCAATTGTAAAGTCTTGCAGGATTATGTTTAATGGTGTCCACTGCAGATTCGTAGATTTAAAAAAACCGAGCTACTGATTCAGGCGTGAAACCCCTCGCTCTTGAGAGTGTAACACCTTCAGGGGTTCTAACTGAAATTTGTGGATTAGGACGTAGGAAATTTTTCCATCCTTTTCATTTCTCTTGCAAAATTGGTTTTTAATTCCGTTTCTTACAGCAAGTTGGTGAGCGAGACGCATGACGTCTGCCACTGTCAAGCCAAAAAATCTTTCTTTCCATCAAAAGACTCAGCCACATCATTTTCTGCTTCACAAGGAAGAACTTGCTTCCCACCCAGTTTTGTTTTTACTGTCTCACTTGAGCTTTTCTGCCGTTCTTTAACATAACGCTCTAGTGTTTGTTTGTGGTACGTTGAAAACTCTGGATGCTTTGCAGCTGCCCATTTCCTTGTTCCTTACAGCCTCAATAGCTTTCTTCATCCTTTCAGGGTCCCATTTTTTTTGAGCCATCTGTAATATTATATAACCCAGAAGCAATAATTCACAAGGTACTGACTTCCTAATATGGGGGGCCCCATATTAGGCTCTTCAAACCTCCCCATAATAGGCACAAACAGATGCTCGAGAAAAAGGGTGAATAAAACAGAAGGACATAAAATTGTACCTATGAAACAAAGCTATGGTTTAAGATTGCACTTAACAGAGAACTCAGCACCAAACTAATTCAGAAAAATAGCTTACCTTCAACGGCTCATGAGTCACAGTTTAGCGACAAGCAAAAATTTCACAGCGCACCAAAACAAAGACGCCCAATCAGTACCGAAGTCCTGAGCAATTGATCGTTTATACTTTGATTACAAAGAACAGCCTCATGTGCTTGATCATTTACTTCCTTAAGCAGACAGCGCAGCACAACCTGGTATGAAATAATGAACCTCCCCATATTAGGAAACCTCCCCATATTAGGCGACTTTCCCCTACCGATTTTGTGTACGAGCAGATGTCTACAGGGGGGAAAAATTATTTGAACTCCATATAAGGTAACTGTAACAGCAGGCCGATGAGGTAAAAACGGCACATTGAGAAGCGAAGGTACAGCTCCACGCATCTTAACCTCGACACTAAAGGGGAGGTGTAGGTGGTAGGCCCTATGACAACATTCGGGGTCGCATCGGCAGATGTGAATTATCCGGTGGGTGTACTGCTGTTTGTGAACAGTATAGTCACACTATAAACGTCTGGACTGACAATTGCAAGTCAAATCACCGTCGACGGAAAACCGTCTCTCTGCAGATTGTCCGTCGCAGCTTTTCTGGCGTAATTTGCCTATTTAGGCATTAGGCATTACTGTGTGTTCCGCTTCATGCCAGTCTATGTTGTCTATTTAAAAAATTGGTTATTTTTAGTCATTGGAGTAAATAAGAAAGAAAATATGAGAGAGGGAGACTCATGTGCTCATGGGGTGTACAGACGACAAAAAGTACCTGAGGAGGACCGGTCCGGACGCTTTTGGAGATGAGAAAATCTCTTTGGGGACTCGAACCATGATATCTCAGTCATCCAGACCGTACACTAATCAACATAGACTGCTATCCCGGCTCCCCCGGGTATGCAGGAAATTTTATTTACAGCCATGTCGCAATAACGTAATCGTCATCACATTTGATACGAGGATGAGCACTATTTGTCTCAATACGTACACTTCACAAAATGAGGTCGTCAAACAGTCCACTGCGTACTTCATTTAGAGCTGTGAGCTGCTCGTTTATCAATCCTTACCCTCCCTTACGCATTCCTTCTTGCATGCCTTATCGCTTTCTCTCTCATTCTCTCTTTTGCTCCCATTGCTTACTGTGCCACGATCCATTCGAAATTAACCGATCCATAGTCGTGGTCTTGGTGAGAACTGCGCTCTTCTGGATTATTACGCAGTGAGTAGTGATAATTTCTTACCGAATTGTCGGTCCAACCTATCGGTTTCATCCTCAGGGTTCAAGAATCCAAAAGAAAGCCTGTAGCTCCAATACGGAGTTTGTACAGGGAAGAGTGCAGGCGGTGATATAAACTCCGTATTGTGGCTACAGGCTTTCTTTTGAATTCTTGAACCCTGAGGATGGGACCGATAGGTTGTCCCGAAACTTCCGTAAGAAATTACCACTACTCGGTGCATACATAATCAAGAAGGGCGCAGTTCTCAGCTACTTCGCGGCGGAAGCCTGAAATCAATCATAGTGGTCTGCGTAGTTGACCATTTTGAAGCACGTCATGAAAACCTATAACGGAATGAACGAAAACCTCTACGCGATTCTAGGCGTGTCCGCAAAATTGCGAAACGCGACTAGTATCTTCGTCATGTCCGTCTGTCCGCACGGAACAAGACGGCTCCCACTGGACGGATTTTCATGAAATCTGTTAGGATTTTTCGAAAATCTGCCCACAAAATTCAAGTCTCATTAAAAGCCTACAAGAATAACGGGTACTTTACATCAAGACCTATGTACATGTATATCTCGCTTAATTCTTCTTATAATGAGAAGCGTTTAAGACAAAACTTGTAGGGGGGCATTAAAACATGCATTTTATGTCCAGTAAGTTTTCTTTCCCCCCCGAAAATCGTGCCCTTTATGAGATAACGTGGGAAAATATGGTAGAGCCGGACAGGCCACGGATAACATGTACTGGATAACTTAGGGCTAGAGACACACGGCATATGTAGCAATTATTGCTTTTCCATTGCAGCAATGATTACACCAACTCGCCGCAATGTACGTTTATACGTACATTATCTTTATTAACTCAGGTCTTTGCTGTACGTGACTTGTCCAAATGCGGATGCTCTACTCCTCAAGAAATTACCCTGACTGCCTCTACGTACAAAGTTGGTCGACTGCAAAATTCCTGTTTTATATAGTTTCTAGCGTGCGTACAAAACGCGCAGGAAGCGGAGGCGTGTTTTTCCAGTGCTTTCTGGACACGCACAGCCACGTCACTACCTTTACGGACCGTCGCCCCTGTGTGGGCGGTACGCAGTACACGACAGCTTGCTGGATCGCAGATATTCCCATCAAGACGAAATTGTGGGCCGCATTTTCATCCACCGCGCACAGCATTCTTTTGCTTGGAGGAGGCGAACGCAGTCACCAAGGAATTTCGGTTAGTAGATTGCCGACCAACAAGACGCATGCGCCATTCGCGCTTACGTTAAACAGATTAAGGACCAAACCGTGAAGAGGTCTGATTTTGTGGGCCTCTTTCCACAGGCAATCTTAGCAGATCTTGTACAGCGGGCTTATTACTAAAGTAGTGAAATCAGGAGATGAGGATAAAGTAGGCATGGGATAGTAAAGATAAATGATACAAAATGTTGGTGAGTGCACATTCTGGATCGAGGGGATGGTATCAGGACCTGCCAACACCACAATACCGCCCCACGAGATCAAAAGGTACAACCCTCTCCCGCAGTAGAAGCAGATAAACTTTCTCAAAACTTTGTCACAATTCACGAACAGGTAATAAACAAGGATTGTGATTAAAAATGTCATTGATGTGGAAATTCTAAATTTTATTTACACTGTTATACATCTTTTCGATTACTGGCAAGTAATGGTCACGATTTAAACTGACAGCAACGGCGCAACTTCAGTTTTTGCGTAACGTAACGCCAGGTGAAGAGTGAAAAATGTGGCACGTCGGGGATCAACTTGGCTCGCAAATAAATGCCCTGCCTGCCGTAAGAATATTCAGCTGGGTCGTTGGAAGTTATTCAAAATGGATATTAGAACTATTCTGTTTTTTTTTTTTCAGATACATCCGCCGACATCAGTAAATTAAATATTTCAACGCTATGCAACGCGGAGATAATGAAGTGGGCCAAAACAGCCGTTGACAACTTCACACTGAGAAGACAAAAACTGTGGTACAGAAAAATCGAATAAAATACGACTGCTTCTTTCCTGACATGAGGCGAAAATGTTGAATATCCTGGCGCGAAATGTTAGGCGGAACACTCGAGAGAACTCGACCGCTACATCCTGCACGACGCTGACCAACATACAGCTTGGTGTTCACGCCGTTTGACACTGACGTCGAAAATTGGGCTCATTACAATTCAGGAATTTCTGGCCTTCAAGAGCAGATTACAAAGGATCCAAAACGAGATATTGTGCTGTTAGTCAAGAGTGCGTTTTGGATCAAAGCGTAAAAGGAAAAAAAAAAATCCGATTCAAGGACTGGGCCAGTCAAAATTCTAATATTACTTCCCGTGCTGGGCTATACCTACAACCACTGGCTGTGGGAGTCAAGGCTGAGAGCATCAGATGGACTGGCTATGTAACTAGGATGTTGGGGAAAACAAATACGTAAGGAATTGTGGTGCAACGTCATGGAATGTAGCGACTTGGAGAGATCAGCATGCGAATTGAAGGATGCGGTAGAATATGTCGTAGGGCAAGAAACTGTTAAGATGGGAAATGAGTGGAAATGATCAGGATCGTGTCCAATGTTGGGCTTCAACAGCTGCGGTACAGCTAGCATGCAGTACGTCATCGCTGCTAAGGTACAAATTGTAAGAAAATAGTAACATTTAGATAAGGTTCTCTATATTCGGATTCTGAACGACGGGGTACTTGGAGTTTGGGGGCCGCTGCACTGCACATTTCGATGTAACGACGCTGCCAACGATTAGTTCCAAAAAAGCGCAGCCTTGGCTTGTTTGTCGGCATGCGGGAACTCAGAACCGCGTAACTGATTCTGATGTTAGAAAGGTTTACTAAAATCTGTCGGACAGTTTCAGTCTTCATTAAAATAATTTCCAACACTCACTCTTTACCATTAGGTTAAGCTGTAATGTAAATTGTATTATAATACATTATTTGAGGAAACGTACGGCCATTAAACTTGCCGTGTGTCTGGGTTCAGTTTTCAACTGAACTACCTGAATATACAAGGCTCACTGAATGCAATAGTGGTACAATAAAAAAAATTGCCAATTTGGAGTTAATACTACGATTCAGCTCAAAAATATAACAGCTACATCCGACAATAATGGCATCTAGCGGGGTATGTTTTGAGTAAGAAGTTTGCCGGTCTGTCGGATGTAGTTCTTATATTTTTTAGTACAATCGTAGTACTAACTCAACATGACAATTTTTTAATTGTGCCAGTATTGCATTCAATAAGCGATAGGCTCTCTGCTGAAATACATGCAGCAGATGGTGGGGACACTGTCACAAACACGAGTTCCGAGACACCTGCATTGGCGCATAAACATTCTGTGGGCTGCATTCAATGCGTTTCGGCTCACTGCGTCAGTGACATACCTTACTTAGGTGGAGTAGCAAGCATATTTACAAAAAAAAATAATAAATAAAAAATAATTATATATACAATACTGTAGTAGCGGATTTGAGTGTTAACTAGACTAGAACTGATCACTTTTCTGAACACGTTCACCGCGTCATAATTAAAAAACCCTGCATTATAACATAATTAGATACAACACAGGTTAGATACACAATTTATTTATAACGTGACACGTTTCGGCGTCTGGTTGCATTCTTCAGGGTTTCTTTAACATATCGTGAGGCTAGAAATAGCGAACATCCGAAATACGTTATAGCACAGGCAGAGTGATTAGTAAAAACCGTGTTAAATCAATGTATGCTGAAACGGAATGGTGATGTGCAACAACTCTTAGACCACTTTAAAGCCCAAACACTAGCACTTCAGTGTCATATTTTAGCATAAGCCCCAGTATTTTGAGCACAATTCTGCAACCTGCAAGAGGCGGACTCAACACTTTTCCTTCAGCAAGACAACAGAAACAGCGGCACAGGTATCTCGAATCTGTTGTTCCAGTTCATCAAGTGTTCTTGGTTCTGATCGGTGGACTTCCTCTTTGGCCCAACCCAACAAAAAGATATAATCACAAGCAGTAAGATCGGAAAATTCGCGGTGGCCATTGTTGGTCCTTGACACCCAATCCACCGACCGGGAAAATTGACTGTCAACCGTACTGGAACGTAAACACACCATACAGTAGCATTTAATGGTCAACAAAATTTGTACGTGTTTACTAATGACCGTGCTGAATAAGTGTTACTGATATTTTTTATAGCCGATATCATTCACGACCCTAAGGCCGCTCGCCTACTGAGACTGTGAGCTCGAATCCCGCCGGCGGCGTGGATGTCTGTTGTGAACGTTGTGTGTTGTCAGGGCAGGTAAAGGTCTCTGCGATGAGCTGATCACTCGTCCAGAGGAGTCCTACCGAGTGTGGTGCGTCATTGTGTACGATCTAGAAACCTCAAGAATAACGAGACCATGGCCCGCGTTCGGTCGCAGTGCCGCGGGGGGGGGGGGAATCACACTCGATACGTAAAAGATCCCTGAAAGTAGCCAAACTTAGGTCGAACCGTGTTGGTTTGAAGTACGTTCTGATACACGATTTTCAGTAGGACGAGGGTGGTTCAAAGGCTTCTTTTTATGCCACTCTGATCTTTCTGTACTATGCCCCGAGCCACTCTGGTAATGGCAGGTTGATAAGGTGTAATTAAGAAGGAATGTGTGGCATCTGCACTGACTGTGATAGTGAACAGGGCCTCAGAGCGATATAGCTGTTTATATTCTTCACAATTTAATAAACATATAAAAATCTTTCACTTATGTATTGTGTAATATTTTGGGATAAAAGCACACTTTCCGGATGTGGCGTTGTTATATCTCCTACAGCTATAGAAGTCCTTTGTCACTTTCCAATATTGTTTTAGTGACATGTGGAACGAAATGTTTCGTAATTACATAGAAATTATTATAAGAGGCTAAAATATGCATTAGCCCTTTAAACGCCAAGTTAAATCCCATCTGTCATTTGCTGGCATTATTAGGAGCTCACCATATTCTCCACGTTGGCAGGGTAAGGGTTAATATTTGTAAAAGTATAGAGTGTAACTTTAAAAATGACTTTCTAAAAAAGTGGTAGCGTTACTATAGCCGTTCGTTCTACATAAATCAATCAATGCATAAATACAACAATATTACAGAAACATTATAAGCACTGCTATAAAAGTTGCTTTATTCATTTTCGTCCTTTTCCTTTTGTGGTAAAAACGAACGAAAACGAAAGCACAACCATCGTATTTCCATCTTGAGGTCTCCGTTCTTGTGGCATGTCGCGTCTTGTTACCGGGTGAGTGATCCCCGACATTTTTAAGGCAGCGTGGTCGTCTCATTATTCAAGGGTCGTAAAGTCCCAAAACACTGCATATGCATGCCGACCCACGAGACCATCGCGCTGTCTCGAAACGTCGGACACCAATCACCCAGTGCTTCGACGTCACATCGCATAAAAACGGAAAACTCAACTGCACCGTTTCGTTAGCTTACAAACCTGCACTTCCATTCTTTTCGGCTTTCCAATTCGTCTGCACGCGCACACTGTGTTTCAAGTTCGCTTACCTTTCACTCCAGTTTATTCTCTTCATGTTTATGATGCATTATTTGCATAGACTGTTATATTTATGGTTTATTTAACGACAATCTCAGTAACTCAAAGACTTCATGGCGTCGAATGGTGGGATGATTATCGAACAATGAACTCGAAAGCATGCGGAAGGAAACATTTATGACCTGATTTGAAATGCCAGCAGTGGGCTATACAATATTAACCGTGCTGTCAATTTGTCGGTCTGTTTGCATTATTGCTAAATCACTCCAAGAATACTTCGATGGGAATATGTGGTTGTGTGTCTATGCAGAAGTTCACACGGGGAATGTAAACTAGTTCTAGACAGTATCGGTATCTGTCCAGGAAGATACGTACAGAACTTTACACAAAACTGAAATTGTATTTTATCAACTTTTACAAAAGCACACAGCAAACACTGGACCCCACCTATGGACGTCACGCAATGCGTAGTTTGTCTTGCGACATGTCTACAGCCTCTTCCAAAGCGAGTTCTCCATACAGTGGTATCTAGTGCTTCCTCTCTCTCATTCCAGTACCTTCTCTTTTAAGGCCACCCACTAGCTGCTTACGCCTTCCTCATTGTCTTCTTGTCCCTTATATTTTTCCGTCGAAAATGTGTTGTAGAACACAGTACCTACGCAGTGTGACCAATCCACTTAGCCTTTCTTCGTTTTGTTGTACTTAGGATGTTTCTTTCTTCCTTGACTACATGCAGTACCTCCTCGTTTTTCACACGATCGGTTCAACTGATTTTCACCCTTCTACAACATCGTGCTTCGATATTTTCAAGGCATTTCTGATCCACTCTCCGAAGTCACCTAAAACGTACGCCTAAGATAAAGCATGTTACAAATGTTTTCCCATTTATAATTCACTCAAAACTGTAACTTCCGTTTACTATCCCGGGCCTAACGCAGGAAAGCCAAAAGCACTGCAAAACGTAGGCCTACTTCGTACTATTGTCAATATACAGGGGCGTCAAATTACGACGTTGCGAATTTGTGGTGGCTGTTATACGTGTAGGCCTAAGAACGGAGTTAATTTTTCGAAATGTAATTCCAGTCATTCTTAATCTTTCTTTTCCTTCCGTAACTTTACAACTTCCATTTCGTGAGAATTCTATTCCTTCTGTAATTCTTTCAAGCAAAATGGTTACTATACGTAGCACCCCACTTCAGCTTTTTAAAATCTCACGTTATGCCTAGAGCGTATATACGGATTTCGTATGATTCGCATACCAAACGGCAATTATTTCAGACACAGCATCACCCGGTCGGCCTTTTCATAATGGAAACTCTGGTTTTTTTTTGTTGTTCAATAGCAAATGTAGTTTTAAAACATTATTTTGATAAATTCCAGGTTCCAAATGGACCAATCTGTAGCTAGTATAAACTGCAGTACTGAGAAGGAAAACAACCCCATCTTCCGCGAAGAACGCTTAAATGTTATCTTCCGCAAAGAACGGTTTAATGTTCTATTTGCGCAGCACACTGACTAGCAAAGTCTGCAGTAAACATATACGCGTCGACAATTCTTAGAACTACTCGCGATAAATCGTATTACGGCATTTTCTTGGGCGTGGAGCGCTTGGTGCAATTTGTTATGCCGTACTGTGCAGATTACACAATATGCAATTACAGCACGTCTCCTTTTACCATTCGCATTGCCCTAATCTGCAAACAAAAACAGTGTTTTAAGGCTGACGTTTCTTAGATGTCCTAACACACCAATCGGACGTCAAATGCAATGTTTACAGGATGATTAAAAAAGATGGACTCAATTTCGTAAGTCTATATATTTCAAAATTAGAATTGGTGATTCCAACGACAAAAGCTCTTCCTCGTTGGAGGTTGAATGTTTAAACGAAGACGAAAGCCACGTTGCACAGCAGTCGCCGACTCAGTTTTAATAAACTCACGAACGCAAAAAATCTTGTGCTGCATAGTAGCCATTTTGCTCTCAACTGACGCTGCTGCACGGCTGTACGCTAGGCGAGCGCTCTAGCGGTGGTATTTGAAAATTTCGGACCTCCTCTTTCAAATGTTATGTAGAACATTCATATACCATGCATAGTTCAGGAAATATAAATGTACGAAATTGAATCCATCTTGTTGAATCACCCTGTATATTAACGAGATCCTGAATAGTAAGTATGCGCATTCCTGGAACCAATTCTACGACATGTTTACCTGTAATACGCCTCGTCATCTGCAGATAAGCTGTCTCATAAACATGCCATGAAATAAGTTGTTGACAATAAAAAAATGAGCCAAAAATATTTCAAATTACAGTCTTCTGAGACGTGAAGAACCGCAGTTTCGTTGAACAGCATACACGTTCGGGGAACTTCCAACTTCGGGCAGGAGGCTCCTTCGAAACGTCGGTAATTTTCTTCCAGCTACAAGGCGTTGGCATCCCAGAAATCCGTCACCCTAATACCGCCGCGAGAACCTCAAATCATACACAAGCACAGCTTCTGTCTACTCTCTGAAGTGTGAATTTTCATTTTGATTGTGTTTGATCTGTTATTTTGGTTAATACACTGTACTCTGATGTTCATGCATTTCATTTTTCAGCAGGAACACGCTCCGATCGGCAGAAGAAATGTAGGTCGACCAACAAAAAGATGCAGACTAACATCCATCCTAGCGGAACAAGTCTGGCTGCCTTAGGTCCTCTGCTTCTGCTGTTCGTACTGCTAACATATTTCCGGCAGGAGATAGCACTTGGGCCTTGGGGACACGCAACTGATAATGCAAGTAAGTTGGGCGATTCAATTTTCACGGGCAATGTATGTACACCCACCATCGAAATTCACCGACAAGTAACTGAAGTGTTCGGTGATGACGTAACAACAGCGCAGTATGTCGGAAATGGTGCAGATTTAGAAACTGGTGGACCGAACATCCGTGACCATGATCGTGCCGGCACTTCACGGTTCGATGTTAACGCAGTACGAATAGGGGAACTGATTTTGTTAAACCGACGAGTCGCAATTCGAAGTCTATCCACTGCGCCGGAGTTGTTAATCGGAACCCCACAAAACGCTGTCCCCTGAAGAACTGGGACATAGCAAAGTGTGTGCGTGTTGGGCACCAAACCGTCTGACGGAAGGGTAAAAAAAAAAAAATCGACGCTTCGAAATTGCTGTTTCACATCTTCGACGGTTTAAAGAAGAAAACCAGTTCTGGAATCCACAGTGACAGGCGATGAGACTTGGGTCCAACATTTTTACTCCTTTTAAATAAAAATAATATAAAAAAAAACACACACAAACACCAAATTTCGCCAGATGTTTTTCTTGTATATTTAAAAGCGCAATATTTTTAGACATGTTTTGCGTAGTAGGTATGCTGTAGATGGATGTGGCACGTCCGGCAACACAGTCTTGAAATACACGTGGAATCATATCGAGAAGAACCCAGCCAAAAAGGCGTGCAAATATTTACGAACTTAAAACACAGGTAAGTCTAAAATTCTGTTCCACCTCGACTTTTCCACCCCATTAATTTAACATACTGATAATATGAAGTACCTTTCCATTATTATCATTCTTTCAGATTCTAATACAAATAAGCAAGGTCCACCCAATCCACCACTCTCTTCTTCGACAGAATAACTCTCTTCGAAGAAAACATCCACAAACAAGAACAATAAACGAACTAACGGTCAATGGCTCTCTCTCAAGAAGTGCCTACATTATTTCTATATTTTAACATTTTTTAATCTGTAATAACGTACATTCTTTACTCCATTCTTTTAATTCCAATTCATTATCCCTACTCATTTTGTCATCCTACGCTATACAGCCTAAGGCAAGGTCTCCCTAACTTTTCTACTCGCGGGCCCCTTTTGGCTTCTAGTAATAACCATGGATCCTCACATCCTTGCGCACGAAAATAGTGTCCGGATGATAGGTATTAAAAATTTATATCTGAGAACGTATTTTAGATAGATACCAATAACACCGGCGGCACGCGGTGGCGCAGTTGGTTGAGGCACTGCTGTACAAGCCGTAAGGTCGCAGGCTCGATTCCCGATGTTGTCAGTGACATAATCCTGGGGTCAACCCAGTCTCTAACAGAAATGAGTGCCAGTAATATTTCCTGGGGAGTAAAGGCGGCCGGCACGTAGGGCTGACAACCTTACCACTTTCATGTGGCGACTATCTTGAAATCTGGTAGCCTCAACCTCCTGGCGGCCTGTCCAGGCCCGTATAGGGATTGCTTTACCTTGCTTTTACTAATACATACAAAAATCATGGGGACCGCGGTAGCACAGTGGTTAAGGTGCTGTGCTACAAATCGGAAGGTCGCTGGTTCGATTCCAAATGGTGTCATTGGAATTTTTCATTGACATAATCCTTCCGATCGAACTACGGC
>Ga0123354_10009167_pt1 | contig 15123 bp, 10 predicted proteins | sample TergutLab28metaG_2_FD_97872 | JGI IMG/M metagenome (GOLD analysis project Ga0123354, IMG submission 97872) | Labiotermes labralis P4 segment gut microbial communities from Petit-Saut dam, French Guiana - Lab288 P4 | ecosystem: Host-associated > Arthropoda: Insects > Digestive system > Gut ...
ACACAAGTAAAAAAAAAATACAAACCCCACCCTTGAAAAAGCCCCCCGTATAAAAAACGTGTTTGGGCACGCGTGCTTTCCCAAAGCTTTCCCCCGGGTTTCCCCCCCCCCCCCCCAACGGCCCTTAAGTGGCGGAACAGCACAAATCTGGCCCAGGCCGCCTCAGTGTAGAGGTTTCAAAGGCCACACACAATTAGACACTGACACACCCGGCAGGACTCCTGTGAACGGGTGATCAGCTCGTCAAAGAGATCCGCTGCCTTAGTTCATGATCATAGCCAGACGCAAATACAGCACCGTGGTAGTCAGATATCCACTGGGCACCCCTACTCCGCTGCCTTTCATCGTCGACACAAAAATACACCAGCGTGCGACGTTTTACGCACGGGATGTAAAGCGGCCAGAGAACGAAGTCGGGGTACTCAGTTGTACAACTTCTTGCATCCTACAGACCTCTCCCAAGCTCATACAATCACCAGCACGGTACGGAAATGGCGAATGCGACAACAAACCTGGGCACAACAAAAAATGCCACCTTCTCAACGTTACGGCTCCTTTTATTTTGCCTGCCTTGCTACTCCAATTTACTTCAGAGAAGTCTCGGGAAAGCACAGGAATCCCTCGGTGTACGGTAACTGGTTCTTTGAAAACCGTTCGTTAGGTGAAAATTCGAAAGCCGATAACCCAATTCCCATTAATATTAACGGCGAAATTATAACTCCAACCACGGCAATTTGACCACAGTAGTTTGTGCTACCTGCTACAGACAACAGTAATTAGCTAATTACAAGTGTGAAGTACTGCACATTAAGTAATGACGTGCACGTAGTTTGCCTCCCAAGCTACAGTTTACCTAGAATTGGATTGTTTCCATCCCGTTGTGTAAACTGTAACAAATTTATTAAACTGAACCGTCTTTACACAACATACAAATAAGAGTTGCAAATCTACAACTGGTTAATTCAGCAACATGTTTCGGCCTTCTTCGGCAATCATCAGGCTTACAAAAGACGGTGTATCCACAGTTGACCGCATAACTTACGTCCATCCCTGCTAGGATATTAAAATTATGCAACATTTTACATTTTATTGTATTATAACGTTTTTAATCAATAGTAAATAATTTTTAAAAAGACAAAGATCAATGTAAACCATGGGATCCCAACGGTATAGCGAACGAATGTAACTTAATTAACAACATCTTTTGTAAGCCTGATGATGGCCGAACAAGGCCGAAACATGTTGTTTAGTTAACCAGTTGTAGATTTGCAACTGTTATTTGTATGTTGTGTAAAGACGGTTCAATTCAATAAATTTGTTACAGTTTACCTACCTTACAACTGTCCGTAGTTCTTATAAGACAAACTAGATGCACTAATTTCTCAAATTTATTTTTCGGAATAAAAAAACTCTACATGTTTCGGGCAGTTCCTTTGTCCATCATCAGGAGTTTTTCACTTTACACACAGCAATGGTATATGTCATTCAGGCTTTGCTGACAGCTTGGGAGCAGTATCAGGATGGTACATCCTAATACTGCTCCAAAAATAAATTTGAGAAATTAATGCATCTAGTTGGTTTCATTATAAGAATACATCACGATGCACGGTCACCTGAACGTAAAAAAAAGTCCGTAGCATTGTTTTATTAAGAAAAGCATGGCGAACAGTAAATACTATAACGCGAATACAGTTCTTCAGTACAGTAATCGAGGAAAATAATATACCTACATACAAAGAAAACGAGATGCAGTCTTTGGATATACCAACATTTCCTACGCAACCGCAGTTATTTGTTCGTTGCTGGAAAAAATGTATAAACCAACATTTTACATAAAATAGCAACCGCGTAAAAGGAATTTTGGTATACCGAAGGGATGTCTATTATAACCCACGGACACCAAACGTCCTGTCACAACGTCTCCCGTTTCCAGCAACGGTTCCTCTGAATAACCAACAATTCGTTAACTACTCAATAAACGTACACCTGTTCCTTTGCACCTACAGTTGCTAAAACCATCCAGACATTGCCGCTTGCAAAGGGCTTATAATCGCCGCGTTCGCAAGAAGACACTAAAGTGGATCCTGCCTCAAAACGAGTTCGTTCATTTCGATCCCACCTACACCGAGGCCCCTAAGTGGTCCTCTTCTTGTGGCCTCAGACTAACATTTCTATATTGTTCCCATTTCTTATGCATATTCTATGTCCCACCCATCACGACCCGCTTCACAAACCAGTCTAATATCAGACGGCTCTACTCTGTAAGCCTCAGTTACTGACAGTTTCGTTAAATAAATACAAAAATTACGCTATGTGAAGAGTGTTGCTATTAACCCCTAACATCGCGGCAGCAGAAGAAGGTTCAAGCCGCTATCCTCAAATACCTAAATGGACACAATCCTGATCCTCTACCACTTTCCCCTCAACCTCACAAATCAGCAGCCTAACTTCCACCTCGAGAGGGGGGTGTATAGGGTCTTGGTGGGGAAACCGGAGGGAGAGAGACCACTGGGGAGACCTAGGCGTAGATGGGTGGATAATATCAGGATGGATCTCCAGGAGGTGGGATGTGGGTATATGGACTGGATTGGGCTGGCCCAGGACAGGGACAGGTGGCGGACGCTTGTGAGTGCGGTAATGAACCGTCGGGTTCCGTGAAATGCGGGGAATTTCTTAACTTGCTGCAAACCAGTTAGCTTCTCAAGAAGGACTCTGCACCATGGAGTGAGTAAGTAAGTAAGTAAGAAAGTAAGTAATTTCCACCTCAATTTTATCCTACTGCCATGTCCTTCTGGGTCTTCCACTACATTTTCCACGAGACTTCGTTACCGGCATTATCTGCTCATTCTTCGTCCCGCCCATAGAAGCACCGCACCCAGGCCATCGCCAACTCATTAAGTAATTTTCACCTTAAGGTTGCATCTACTTTCTGAGCCCCACCACGTGTAAACCGAATCACAAACAGGCACATTTCGTAGCGGACGTTCGCAAAGAACGACAGTGCCCGTAAAACACGCATATGACGACAGAACACAACCATCATCCTCACTTTAAAGGCTATATTCTTCCAGCTACTCAGTAGGCCATATTCATTTGCGGCCGGGATAGCGCAGTCGGTACGGCAACTCGCTACAGTCTTGGAGGTGTGGAAAACAAATGCCGGTGAGGTGGAGATTTTCCACGCGCATCCAGGCCGGCAACGAGGCCCACCCAGCCTTCTGTACAAAGGGTACCGAGTCTTTACTGCGGTTAAAGCGGCAGAAGCGTTGTGCTGGCAACTCAACTCCTTGTAGCGCCGGCATGCGAATGGGTTGGAGTATCCTTCCGCCTCCCCTCTATGTATGTCATGGGGTGACCTTAAACTTTAGTACTCAGTATTTCTTGGAACATGAATTCCAAAGTGGCGGCTAACGGGGCAGCATCAAGGGACAACCCTTGTAGTTGTTCCAGCTGTTCCTTTCCATGCCCTAACATCTATGTAACGAACAGCAAGTGGTCCTTTAAGAACATCGGACTGCATGAGAATTACCATCGCCTCTACGTGCCTCACGTCGTGCTGGGTAGGTGGAAAAAAAGCTGGCTACTTACCTTACAGAAAACTGTGTTTCCAGTAAAATCCGACAAAACCGCAATTTGTTACATGGAGACCTGTCTTTATTGTAAACTGACTTTGGCCTTGCGATGACTAACGTAAAATTCCTTCACAAAAACGGAAACCGTTACAAGCACAAATGGAAAGGAAAATCAAGAATTTAACAGGAAACAGTAATGTCTTCTGTTCATATTATTTTGTGCGACAACCGCGGAAGCTTTCAGCCAGGACCATAGACGTCATTCCAACAAACACAGCCGGTTTCGTGTTTATTAATAATTAAATTACATATGACCATGTGTCATGTGTGCCTGGTTCCCCTAATCCATGGGGTTTTTAACGTCTTTTGTGCCATAGACCCCCCTGACAGTCTGATGAAACCTTGGGATACCTCAGAAAACTGTATTTAAACGAATAAAGTAAAACACAAAGCTGTAGAATCTATGTATTACAGTCTGTATCATAGACTCAATTACAAAGGAAACCGATTATGATCAAATAAAGTTTTAGGGATGTTAAAAAATAACAAATACGTAATGTGCGAATAAATGTGCTTCTTTATTAAACCATTCAATCAATAACAAGACAATGAATTTAATAGACAGGCAAGTTTAAATCAAATTAAATTTAAAAAAAACAAATATTTCATCGCGAAAGCAAATGTATTCTGGTTTCCCTTTCTTATACTGTAATAATTTTACATACTGAGAGTCAATGAAGTTAACAAACATTGTTGGAGTCTAGGGGCCATAAATTACGTTGTTGCCGACATTCATTATTGAATGAAACGCTAAATTTCAGTTCGAGATTAGTGAAAACAAAGCTGTAATTTTTTCCCCATTCAAGTTCACGGACCCCTGAAATCTATCCACGGACCCCAGGTTAAGAAATACTGTCCTAATCCCTTGCTCCCCGTAAGGTCTTAAATTCCTGCGTCGCCGTTTCACGGTTCGCGGCAGATTCCCAGAGTAGCCCCTGCGAAAGGCGAGGGACTGTTCTGTTATATGGACTTCCTTTGAAATTTCGGTAATCAGTACAGGTTACATACAAGCGTAACTTGATGCAATTTCATGGCTTCCCAGTGACATTCTACCTCACGTTTCCGCCGGGTTTACTTTTACTGCGATGTAATTCCATCATAGGTTTGCCTATGTTCAGCAAACAAAAGAAAGGAAGGACTCGTGCACCTGATCCCCCACAGCACCTGCTCTTGTCCTTATTTCCGACCACAACTCCTCAAAGACGCCCGAGGGGAGGTGCAAATTCCAGAGCTACCCCTCTCCCCTGGCTTTATTTAGCTTCCACCTGTCCAATACACGTCACCGGTCCAAACTGCGCACACTACGTTCATAATACATGCCACAGTATGAGCTATCTACTACCATGTAGTTTATTTTTATATACCAGCGCGCTAACATTTAAAAAGGACTGACTTTTAAAGTTACTAATCTCTCTGTCTCTACTTGGTGCCGGTCTTGCCCATCAATTAACCCATTCAAGCATTAACTTCATCTAAATAAAATTCAAACGTTTCCTCTTACCTCCCAAAAAACATCGCACATCCACATTACAAACATCAGCGTAGGCAATATTTTCGGCTTACACAGGTGCTGTTGACACCGTTCTTGTGAAATTCTGGGCATCTGAATGGTGACACGAATCAAGTTCCGTACTGAGGGCCCACAAATATTAAGCGCCTCTGTTCAAAACTTAGTCGCCCTGGCGATCTGGCGCCCGGGACTTGTGCACCCTTGCAACAGGCGTTCCACGCCAGTATCACCAGAATACCTTTTTAAGACTACAAAAGTGAAAATACTTTTCTATAAAAAACGCCCCCCCCCCCATTTCAGAAAACCCATTTTTTGAGGTTCCCGACTTCGCCCGTTTGTCGTTCTGGTAATAACAAAGTGTAGATGGTGTAGTGACAGTGACAAGGGAGAACGGATTTAAGATTATAACTGATCTTAAATTAGCCATTCCCTGTCAAAATCATTCTACTAATGCTCCATACTCACATTCATCTACAAATGACTCCCACCGGGATACAACTGATTTCCACTGTACTTAAGGCTTCAGTTCCCACCTCACAGAAAACTGGCTATCTACATCTGGAGGACCAACCTCACTGTGCCGTATAGGTAAATATAAGAATCAAACCACACGCGTAAATACGCTTTGCTAGAAAGTCCTCTCTTAATGATGAACGTGGTGGTAGATACAGCGATCAATAAACTCTAAACGGGCGACGCGTGCGAGAATATAAAATGCAACCAATTCGTTCGCAAAACAGCCCAACGCCAAATATGCGTTTAACAAGGTGGACGGACAATCATGAGGTGAAGAGTCGAGGTTCATGCTGCGGTCTGCTTCGTGACCAACCTGTTCATGGAGCTAAAATATTTAATCGAAACGCTGGTACCTATTCCTGCCTACCAAACCAAACGGTGTGGACAAACGTGTTTGCAAGATGTGGTGCCACAAAGTGACAGCGGTGGGGACAACGGGAAGAAGCTACCACAGCGAGCTTGTTACAGGCAGGCTGCAACACCGGTCGGTACTTTCACATTACCCCTACCAAGCACAACTACGGTCGGAATAAATTTGCAAGTATTACAAAACAGCCAGAACTGCATAACTGGGCGGGGGGGGGGGACGGGGTCCCCACCAACACAACAAGCACGCCCTGTTCCCTCGCTACAAACTGCATTGCCATACCTTGTAAAAGGTGGAGCACAACAAAATAAGTTTCGTAGCTCCTTGCTTTCTCGTTACGAGCGATTTACGAAAGAGATAACCCCCCCCCCCCTCCATGTTCTTCAGCAATGTATCTGCAAATGCAGATCACCCATGCAATTTCACATCTTACATCCACCCATCAAGACTTTCACGCAGACCCACTGAATGGATCCACGCCACTTATATGAGCTACGGAACCTGACCATTTTCTCTCCCCATTATGTTCAAACTTGGAACTGAATTTGCATGTTGGGATGTGAAGTTGCACTGTACGCCACGGCAATACAGAACATTTCCATACGAACAGCGGATTTCCATTTTGATTCAGTTTTGCCAACATCAGAATTTCGCCTATTTACGCGCGCATACGAAAAACACCGGCGGCGGAAGATATAGGGTTATATAGGGTTAGCACAGCCACAGCCATCAACGCCGCAGTCGCACCACAGACATGACACTACATTAATCGGCGTCTTAGTGGTGCTGAAAACTGCAGTATCCGTGACTATCCTTCCAAGCATGTTACTCGCATTAAGCATTCATTCTGCGTCTGGTGGAAGAAATGGCAACTCAGTACTGATGATAACTGTTAACACAGGCCGCTTTCTGTCAAGCCCCAAAGATGTGTGTGTGTTGCCGTTTTTTACTTTAGTTGCCGGACTGCTGGCTAGAAGTCAGTATTCGGAAGGTCTTGCGACCGGCTTGGTTCCCTTGTGTCTACAAGCAAATGGTTCCCAAGATTCAAAGTTGCCACTACATGCGGCTCATGTAGCCCTCCCGACTTAAATTTATTATTTATCTTAGTAATTAACCAATTTGATGCACAAAATTTTGTTTTACAATAAGTTTATTTCATGCCTCTACATATTTCCAGCACCATGTGCTCATCATCAGGAGGTCAAAATTGTGCATCAAGTTGGTTAATTACTGAGATAAATATACTGATATGCACGGTCAGTAAAACATCAAAATTTAAATTTATTAGTAACCAATTTCATATTCTGTATACATGTAAACTAACCCCTGCCACCGGGTGACAACCCAATTGCAGTTTATTATTATTACCTTAAGACAATGGCCTTTCAAACTTTGGTGTTTTTAACAAACGTAACCCCTGTGTCTGGTAAAGTTTCTTCACACATGGAAGCCGATGCCTGCGCGCTCCGGCTGATTTATACCAAAAGACAAACGACCCCAATGCTGAGACGAAGCTACGTAGGGACCAGAGGCAGAGGCACGCTGGATGTGCGACGCGATGCGCGAAACCCCAGCTCGAGCACAGAAACACATACCGACCGTCCATTTCGCTTCCTACGATTTCAGTCACAGGCCACTATCTGACGATATCGTAACGTGAATACAAGCTGATTACACCGTTGGTGAAGCTACAGTTTTAATCAAAATCACGTATCATCTTAACCACTATATAAAAATAAACACAGCACCCGAAAGAGCACTAAGTACCACGTCAAAGTAGCATTTCTCTATGCACGTTACGTTCACTACTACCGAAACTCATGGTACATACACTTTGACCCACTTAAGCAATATTTAGTTCAGATTAGGCGTTAGCTGGGCTTGGGACAGGTTTAACAAAACGAACACTCGAAATGGCAGGGCACTCTTGCGCTTTCATACAGGTGTTGCTACCATATGTGTCATGTGTGCATCATGTCTGTGATTGCACAGTCAACATGGAAACTCAAAAAGCTGATGCCGGGGGGGACAACAGAACTAAGCCGCTCACATAAACTCAAGACAAGTTCAGCCAACAGTAGGCTACTGTAATCACACGGGCAACTGTCCTTAAGTGTTTTAACCATGTGATTACCTACCACACTGTGAAGTAAAAAAAGGGGTAAAGTGATCCCGTTACAGGTCCGGTGTGGCCCAAAGGGTGGGTAGAGGTATACCTCTACTCTTGCATGACCGCGGCACTAGAAGGAGGTGAGTGGTCAGCAGCACGCCCCGGCCGCACTTTACTCCCGGGAAAGTCCCGGTACTCACTTTACAGGAGGCTGGGTGAGCCCCAGGGCCGGTCTGGAAGGGCAGAAAATCTCGTCCCCACCGGGATTCGATCCCGGACCGTCCAGCCCGTAGTCAGTCGCTATACCGACTGAGCTACCCGGCCCACACACTGTGAAGTATTCTACCATTTCTGGGAGACTCCGAAAGGACTTACACATCTTCTTGTGAGCCCTGCTAGCGAAATGGCGAAATGTTCACCAAATTGTTCACGCAGTTCCTCCTTAAATTACTGCAACTACAGACACTCATTGATAACACCACCACCACCCCCCCCCCAAAAAAAAACATGAAACACGCCAAATGAGGGCAAGCTTGGCGGTGTATTCAGTAGGCACCTGTTCGAAACTCGTTCGCTACACAACCCGCCAGCTGAAGTTTCTGGCGATTTCTCTCAAAGGCAACCGCAAGCAGCTCGCAACTGCCAATGCCAAACCCTTACCTCCTCACCACTCACAATTATCTTCTCGTCTATTCAGATGCAAAAACTGCTTTGTCAAATATGAAATATGAAACGAATGCCTGCGGCTGAGCAGGACTAGCTGTTTTTATTGCAATTGCTAAAAATGAGTCAAGTTAATTTCACTCAAATCAAACACCACACACACCCAGATCACAGGAGCGGCAACACGCCAGACGCTAATCATATCTGAAAAAAGGGGAAATTACGTTTAGTCCTGATCCGAAACTACGGACCAAAAGTTAGATTTCTAAGTAGCCGGATAATGTTAGCTTTCAATGTCGAATTCTGGTAACAGCCCAATCGGCCTGACAGTGACACACAAGCTGGTATTTGCGGCACCCGAGACGCTAACTGTGGTGGTTGCTGTTTTCTGGATGACACGCCGTGCAGTGTGGTAGAAGAGTACCGACGTCTCAGAGGGTTTTGCTGCCCCCATCACACGGTATGATGATGATAATAATAATAATGCAGAATCAAGTGAAATATCGGTACACGACTACCAGGTTCAACAAAGTGCCACTCCAGAAGGCAGCAATACAAGCCAAGCGGCATTTGTTCCATGTCACAAGCTGAAAAATACAACTTCTCAATAGCACTACAGTCGGTAAAAACATGTACGTCAGATCTTAAGTCTTATCTATAGTCTAAATACGGCAGGTGCGGGGTCAAGACCACTCACATGATGCGATAACAAGATACAATCAATGTGCACGAACGATAAAATATGAGGCAATAAGGTGAGCGCCATACCAACCTTTAATTATTGTCCGGCGCCACTCGTAGATTAGTCACGCGCCTGATTAAACCAAACCTCGTCACAGGGGTTACCATATGGAACATGTTGGGAGTAAATTCTATGTGCAATGCCATTAAGAACGGTAATGAGGGCCAGTGACCACATGGAATTTCTGATGGACAAAAGTGATGCTGGGACAGGTTTTTCACGGGGTACTACGATTTCACCCGTTAGTATCATTATGCCCATGCTGCGTACTCATACTCCATTTACCACAGACGAGATATAACCCCCGCAATTGAATTCTTAGGATTTTTTAGGTAAATAAACCGGATTACTTTTGACCTGAGATTAGATCCAGAATTTGTCAAAAAAAACTGAATAAGAATTTTGCGGACCTAAGAGTAGACGTAAAGCTACATTAAACGAAACGGTTTGTAACGGAAAATGAGAAGACATGGACTGGAATTGTGTGATACGGTCCCGGTATTGTGAAGACGCTAACGAATCATGGAGGATGTGAATCTCTCCACCAGAAGAGGGTTCGAAATACGCATTTCATCAGCCCCGTTTACTTTCATCACTGTAACCTGTTAACGCGGAAAAAGCAACAAGTTTGAAACAGACCACACTCAACGACTATCAACAAAATCGGGGGAAAATGGACAGTTAATGCCGGAATTCTGCGAGGCGGGATGGTCAGAATTTCGGGTTCCGGCAGACCGCGTTCGGTGTACCAGAACGTAATGTCATCGCCCAAAGATTCAGCGCAAGGACGTATAAACCCCATGCGTCAACGGCAAGCGTCTATACTGAACATGCAGACACACCCAGTGCAAGACAACGCCAACTTGGAACCATTCCTAGGTATAATCTGCGATGGCGACAGAAAAAGATCACGTGACCTAAACGACAGATTCATAACATCCAGTGAACACTTTCAAAGATAAAGACTGCGATGGGACTGAATGGTTACGACAGTGCCCGGACTGCAGAATCAAGCAAAACCCTGAATGGTGTGAGTGGCGAGCGTGGCACATTTCAGAAGTACTAACGCGACATTCGGTTAGGGTAAAAAGTCAGGAGAGAGTTCTCATAACAAAACCAACGAGATACACCAATTTCTCAAATTTATTTTTGGAATAGAAGTCCACATGCTTCGGAGAGGTTTTCTGTCCATCATCAGGAGTCTAGTACCGTACATACAGCAACAGGTACATGTCATGCCACTCAGCAAAACCTGTATGACGTACACGTATTGCTGTGTATACAGTACTAAACTCCTGATGATGGACAGAAAACCTGTCCGAAACATGTAGATTTCTATTTAAAAAATAAATTTGATAAATTTGTGCATCTCGTTGTTTTTATTATAAGAATATATCACGATGCACGGTCCTCTAAATGTCAAAGTCAGGAAAGAAACGCGTCACGTACCTTCGGTAGAGCAATAATCACGCTACCCCAGCTGTGTACGTTCAGCACGTCGCTCCACTGATCCGCCGTTGCATGACAGCCCTGCCACTCGAGCCACTGCCCAGCAGTATTCAGCCACCTGGGTCTTTCTGCGCTTTCATTCCCGCATGGAAAAATTGGAGGCGCGTTCAGAAAAAAAAAAGTTATTTCTTTCTGCGTAAATCTGATGCTGCGTATAAGCAGCGATGCATCTGTACTAGCATTTTATTTCGCTGCCTTATTTAGGGAAAAACAGCAAGAACACGCTTACACCAAACTAAACTTAAGACAATGAAAACAGCCAAGTTTCGGTGTAGTCGTCATTACTCCACTTCGTGTTCCGCAAATCACAGGTTCAAATTCCGGACTGGTTATCCTGACGGGTTATCGTTATTGTGGTTTATACCCCACTATGACTCCATGAAAATTCTTTAAGTTTTAAAAGAATCCACATCCTTCCGAGTTCACGATTTGTCGCGACTTAAGACGCTGTTAAGAAAGCGAGGTTACACAATCTGCACTTCTTTTTCTTTACGTAATGTACTTATCAGCGGCCGTCACGGATTTGGCCCTTCAACCTGTTCGAACGTAGAATTTTAAAACAATAAAATACCTTAAATAGGGGCGGCATTTCCTTGCCGCAGTATCGACACAGTACAATACACAGTGGACCGGGGCGGGGGGGGGGGACAAAGTGTAAATACATGCCCTAAGCATGAACGAGGTGTGCTAGGATGCACGTTACACCTGGCTTACGTTAATTATATAGTATATTATATTATATTACGTTAATTATATTATATTAAATCCACAGCACGGTCCGGACAGAAAAAACGTTCGAAGACCCTGTACCCAGCCTGGCCTGAAACAACGAGAACCATCATCGCTATTGCTTCTAACCCTTCGTTTAGCATATGCCATTATGAAGGTCCAGGTAAACCGGGAGGGCCTGAAAGTAAATGAGACACATCCGCTTCTGGTACACGCTGATGAGAAATCCATCGGGAACAAATTTACATATTAAAGAGAAAAACACAGAAGCTTTTATTAGTCACCAGTGATGTGACTGCTCCAGAAGCAAATGCTGGGAAAACTAAATGCATGTTCATGTCACGCGAAGAGAATGCAGGACAAAACCAAATCACAAACACAGGTAAAAAAAAAACTCTTTAAAAGTGTCACAGTTCTGGAAACAACTCTGAAGAAACAAAATTGCATTCATGATGAAATTAAGAACAGAATGAACTAGGGAACTTCTGTTACCATCTTTTTTTTTTCGGAATCTTTTACCTTACAGTTCGCTATCAAACAACATACCGATCAAAACATACAGTCCAACTATTAATTACGTATGCTCTTTTATATAGGTACGAAAAGTGGGTCTCTAACGTTCAGAAGGGAACACAGGCTGAGGGTTACCCATGTGTCACGTACCATAGACCATATATCATTCAGAAGGGCGAGATAGGCTGAGGAGAGTGTCTTGACAACAGATTGCTGGGGAAGATACGTGGACCTAAAAGGGACGAGGTAACGAAGGACTGGAGGAAGTTGCAAAATTAAAGCCTTCATGATGTGCACTCCTCGCCAAAATTATTCAAGTGATCGTATCAAGAATGAGACAGTCGGGGCAGATGCATGTCTGGGGAAGAGAGGAAATAGGTGCATGCATGGTTGTGGTGGTAAACCTGACGTACAGATACCACTTGGAAGACCTGGGTTTAAATGGGACTACCTAACTCCATGGAGAACAGTCCTTCTTGGAAAGCTATAAAGTTCTCAGCCGGTCACGAGATTCGCCGCATTTTACGGAACAGGAAGGTTCATTACCGCATTCACAACAGCCCGCCACTTGTCCCTATTCTGAACCAGATAAATCCAGTCCACGCCCAGCCCCGTCCCACTTCTTGAAGATTCATTTCAATATTATCCTCTCACCTATGCCTGTGACTTCTACGTAGTCTCTTTCCCTCAGGTTTCCCTATATCTTCTTTCCCCATCCGTGCCACTTGCCCCTCCCACCTCGTCATTCTTGGTTTCATCATCCGAATAATATTAATAATATTGCATTGGTCAATAATATTAAAATGGATCTTAATGACGTAAGATCGGGGAGGAGACTGGATTCATTTGGTTCACAACAGGAACAAGTGGCGGACTTTTAAGAACCCGGCAATTAACCTTCGATTTCAGCAAAATGCGAGTGCTTTTTTTTTTATTAGTTCTGGAACTATGGGCTCCTCAAGAATGACTGCTCCATGGAGGCAATTGTTCGTCTAAACTGGCCTATGGCATGTCATAAGCGCACGGTACACGGGCAAGCACACCGATCAGTAAAGAAATTTCACAGATGCAAGAGAGTTCTCAAACGGACGGCTCCCCGTTTTGAAGATCTTCTACAATCCTCGTGTGCAAAAGACGCGGAAGCGAAGGTTCTTGCACCTAAATGAAGATAATGAGCTAAGAGTCGCTTAGCAGCTCCAACTGCCAGGAGGCACCATTGTAAGGGAGTCTCTGCCCTGGCTATTGAATGCACGACAAAAGTGGCAACAGAGCCATGAACTCCCTCGCGCACATCGACAGGGTTGCCATGCCTACTACCCACGTAGCCTCGGCTCCAACACGTACAGGAAGAATGGATGTGTACAGCCAGAGCCAAATGTTCACACATTCTCTGCAAACATCACCGACACGATACCCCGCAAAAATGGCAGAAAACCAGGTTTTCCTTGCAACTAACGCATGGGCCAAATTACAGTATATTCTCGAATCTAATCCGCACCCTAATCTACACCGCACTAGTTTTTGCCGTTTCTTAAACGGAAAAAAGGTTAGTTCGCGGTTCTAATCCGCACCTTTCCTTCAACCGCCTTCAGAAGTCGCGCGGTCGGTGTCGGCTGCATGGAAAGCCATCCCGGAGAGCACTGTCGTCAGATCTTTCAAGAAGTGTTGCATAAGCAATGCTTTGGACGGATCCGAAGATGAAGATAAAGATGATAGTGACTGGGTGACGGATAAGGATTCAGTTATGAGTGATGACGGCGAGTCTAATGAATAATAAATTATAAATATTATATAATATAAATAATAACTTATTTTATTGTATTGTTCTTATGGCACGTACAGCGGCTCTATCATTTTTCCAAAATCCAGCTCACGACCGCGAATCTAATCCGCACGCGATTCTAATCCGCATCTGATATTTTAGCCCTCTGAAGCTGTAAAAGGGGTGCGGATTAGATTCGAGAATATACGGTAATTCTAAATTACTTATTCTGTCCAAACACAGAAATTCTTCTTTAAAATAATGTGAACCCCGCTATGTAATGAGTTTACATTTCTGTATCTTCCACAACAAAATACGAAAGAATCTTTTGTAAGAGAATACAGGGTGAGCATAAAACCTTTCCCTGATTACAAACATTTTTTTAAATATAACTCAAGAAGTTTTTTTTACAACACATTAGAACACTTCAACATGTGCTCCTTTTGTTGCACAGAGAACGTCTAATCGACAATCAATTTCTCTCCACGTGTTCTCCAACATGTGTTCAGTTATTGTAGCAAAGGCGTCCGTTATTCTTGCCTTCAAATTTGTAATATCTGGAACTGGTGTCGAAAACACTTTGTCCTTAACATACCCCCATAAAAAGAAGTCAAGGAGGGCGATATCCGGCAATCGCGGTGGCCAGGGTGTCGGATCATCTCTCCCAATCCACCTGTTTGGAAATTTTGCATCCAAAAACCGACGAACAAGTGAACCCCAGTGTGGATGTGCACCATCTTGTTGGAGAATTACCCACGGCTGAAACTCTCCTAACTGAGGTGCAACATAAAGTTTTCTTGTAAGAAATGTTTGTAATCAAGGAAAGAATTTATGCTCACTCCGTATATACCTTCTAACTTTCATCTATTCACGTTTGACTCGGCAGTGATCTGGGTCTGCCGTAAGAACCAAATTCGGGGGCGCAGGCGCAAGGGAAAGGCGAGAGGAATGATTTGTTGCCAGGAGAGGGGGGGGGGGGGGAACAGGGCGACTGTTTCGTTTAAGGTTTGGGGGTTTGTGCGGAGGGTACACATAAAACGTGGTTCTGTGTTTCCCGCCCTCCGCTTCAG
>Ga0123354_10009169_pt1 | contig 15119 bp, 12 predicted proteins | sample TergutLab28metaG_2_FD_97872 | JGI IMG/M metagenome (GOLD analysis project Ga0123354, IMG submission 97872) | Labiotermes labralis P4 segment gut microbial communities from Petit-Saut dam, French Guiana - Lab288 P4 | ecosystem: Host-associated > Arthropoda: Insects > Digestive system > Gut ...
CTGTACTTAACATCAAACTAACTTGTGAGTGACATAAAGCCATTAAATTGAACTACAAAAACACTCGCACTCATGTCATAGTTGTCCTTAGGGTTCCAAGCACTATACATGAGAATACCCAGCAGTGACGTAACATGGCTGACTGCGCATTCCGGTATAAGCCTACTACATAACTGTACTAGCATGAGCTGAATTGCCGTCATATGACACCACACTCAAGGACGGAAATGGATAAGATTGTCAGCTGACAGATACAGTGTGTGGACCCGCAAGAAGACCACACTTTTCTCTGGCCATTATCTCCGTAACCATTCAACTTTGGACGTAGGTGTTTTGGGTTATATTGGTATACTTTAACATAAGGATCACCCTTCCGAAGTCTGGCACATTCCTCCTGGGACACCCTGTATATAGAGTTTGTGTGTGAATATCAAAAAAGTTGCAGAAGCTTTACTTTTATGATTTTTGTGTAAAATACATTAAGTGTAATAATGACAGTCTAAGGGACCTCAGTAGTACAATCATTAAGGTGCTGTGCTACAAATCGGAAGGTTGCTGGTTTGATTCCAGATGGTGTCAATGGAATTTTTCATTGACATAATCCTTCCGATTGCACCATGGCCCTGGGGTCAACTCAGCCTGTAACAGAAATGAGTACCAGGGGTATTTCCTGGGGGTAAAAAGCGGTCGGTGCGTAAGGCTGACAACCTTACCACCAACCTGGGCCATTGTCACGTAATCTGGGAACCTTAACTTCCTGGAACCCTCTGGGCACCTCGGGCCTGTAATTTTTTTTATTAAATAATGGCAGTCTGGGAAAAATTACATGTGACTAATTAGCATGAAGATGCCCACATGAAAATGGTCACATATTTAGCCATAAAAAAAGGCAGAGAGAAAGAAAGAAATAAAGAAAGGCAAATGTTTACTGTAACCTGTACAAGTGCTGGATCAAATTTGGTTGTATGGTGATGACCCAGTAATAAGTACCAATGTTTGTTGAAACATCATGCACCCTACAGTAAGACTCAACCAAGTTTTTCATATCAATTCTGAGGAAAGATTATTCTTTGAAACAAAATAGTACTAAAGACAGTAACTAATGAAGGATGTGTTGCCATTTAAATGGTCTGCTGCTGTGCATGTGGTGCCACTTGAATTTGCACTATGGCTCTTTTGACCTGCTACTTTCTTGGAAATCAGAGGATAGAAACAAGAAGAAATTATTTATTCTGATCAGACAGCTTCCTCAAGCATCATAAATCTGCCATCTGTGAATGACAAAAAAATGAGATAAAATGTAAAATCCAGGAGTTATTGAGTCATTGTCCTTCCATTCCCCAGCTGTACCTAAACCTACTTGGTAGCTGTAAAAGGAGGGGCAACAAACCTTCAAGTAGGAATTCATGGTTCAGATGAAGAGATCTTTGTTTACCAGTGCTGTGGTCAGAAACTGATCTGCACTGGATGCTGAGGGCATGAACTTGTTGGAAAAATAACCTGTGGGATGGGGGGATCAAGGGATCTTGGGCCCCATAGTTTTGAAGGGGCTGAATGCTCTGGGTGAGACAAGGCCAAACAGGCAGTCTGCAGGACATATCCATCAGGCATGTTTGTTATATATCCAGAATATTTGTACATAGGTATTGGTAAAGTTAACTTATAGATGCCGTGTGCTCCTTGTATCCATGCTTGTTATAAAGAAGTTTTTCTGTGCACAGGATTTCATTCAACATTTGTGATTTGAAAAGGGACATAATGTTTTCTCAGTCCAGCTTTTGAAATGCTAACATTTCTTGTTGTATACATAGGAAACCACAGTGCAGTACTTGTGTACTGTCCTACACAGAAATCAGTTACTTTAAAACACTTCTGTGCGCTTGCATTTAAGTCATGTATTCAAATTTCTTTCACAAAATCTGCTGCTTTCAGTTGGCATAATGCACTGGAGATTGCATAATCACATTGCCACATTCCACTCCCACTCCTTACTTCTGCTGCAAGAAAAGGGATCATTTTGTAGGTCAAGCTCCACAGTTTGCCTACTGGTTCATATACTGTATGCAGCATTGCGAAGTCTACTGCTGCACCTTCTGTATTCCGCACATTAAATTTAATCCCTGGGAATGGATATATGAATGTAAACTTCTAATACCTGACATATGATTCAAGAAACCCCTGATAATAAACCTTGTGTTGAAACACATATTACATTAATTACATATTCACTTTACATAATTTGTGTTATGAATGTCATTGTGTGCATACACACATTGATACTTGTACATTTTATCACTCAAGTGCTTGCAGCTTCACTTCCCCATGTCAGAAGCTGGAACTGCACCACCATGTAACTTGGTGTGTACGTAATTTGTCACACTTGTTTGTCCTACAGAACATGTAGTGTCGATCATTGCAAGCATGTTGCGCAACTGCCGAGGCCCACAACGTCAGCGTCTTCTCAGCAAATTTACAGAAAATGACCATGAAAAAGTGGATCGTCTGTTGGAATTACACTTTAAATACCTAGAGAAGGTAGAGGAAGTAGACCTTGAAATAGACCATGATCGCAGGGTAAGTTATGCATTTGTGCTGAATGAGAGCGTAGAGTATACCTTCACTGCAATTGAGATCGTTTCAGGAAGTTTGTAGTACCTGAGATACCATATGTGATACTGATTCTTGACTCATGTTGTAAACAAAGAGGATTAGTTCACCAAATCCATCAGAGTCATAACAAGGTACTGTCAAGCAGGGCAAAGTTTCTATAAGGCCACAGGTGAAGTGCGGGTTGAACCACTTTGGGAAAGGGATTTGTTTGTCAGGGTTAGGGATGCACAAGTGTACTGCATCACTGTTTTTCAGCTACTTCAAATGTCATTCTGCAGGATCTAGATGAAGGAGATGAGGATGCAGAAGAAGAGAGGAACTATTTGCGTAGGTTAGAAGGAGGGCTGTTCACTCTACAGCTGGTGGACTACATTCTTCTCGAAGTTTGTACTGGAGGACCATCCACTATAAAGCAGCGTGTTACCCAGATTCTTAACCTGAGAGGTGGCTCGCTTAAAACAATCCGACATGTCATGAGAGGTAAAGTTTACTTTGTATCTTTAGATTAAAGACGTTTTAAAATCAATAGTAATACCAGTAAGTTGAGTAAACAAGAAATGAGTGCTTACTTCACCAAAGAAAACCTGATAAATAACAGCATGTATGGCAAAAGTATTTGATATTTTTCCTTTCTCATGGGTGTTCATAGCTCATTAAATTTTTATCCCCACCTATCTGATTAGTGGGCCAGGTAGCTCAGTCCGTATAGTGACTGACTACGGGGTGGATGGTCCAGGATCGAATCCCAGTGGGGACAAGATTTTCCGCCCATCCAGACCGGCCCTGGGGCTCACCCAGCCTCCTGTAAAATGGGTACGAGGTCTTTCCTGGGGGTAAAGTGCATGCGGGGCATGCTGCTGACCACTCACCCCCTTCTAGTGCCGGAGTCATGGAAGAGTAGAGCTATACTTCTACCCACCCTCTGAGCCACACCAGGCCTGTAAAGGGAAAACTTTACCTTTACCTGTCTGATTTATATATTGTATTAATCTGACTTTGGTATGATCCATTGACAGGCTTTTATGAACATGAACCTTTCAGTTTCTTAAAGTTGGGAATTTCTTGATCAGCTTCTCAAACAGGAATGTCTCACCCCATGGAGTTAATCCTGTCACAGAAGTATCACATTTACCAAAATATGCGACATCCCATTCACAGTCTTCAAAATACCTGTACAGAACATGTTTTAACTTTCTGCATGATTTTAAGGTGATCCCTCCATTATGCTTGTCTTATAGCAGTGCATCTGAGCAAGAAATTAAGAAATGACTGAAGATCTTAGTCTCCTGGGATGTTACACTGTATTCAAACAGCATAACATCCCCAAAGACCTGTATCTTTAGCAGCAGCAATGTGAAACCCAGTTCTTGCAAGGAAAAGATTCTGTGGAGGAAATGTGTTGGAGTAACATGAACTGTGACTGAATGAGAAAGAAGTTTTGAATCGGAGAATATTGAAGGGGTTTCTGCTCAGAACTGAAACAGCTGAAACCTAATAATAACATTTTGGCACAATAAAACCTTATACACATTCAAGTATGTGTCAGAAATTCCAGTCAGAAGTTCTGGTGCATTTGTCTTTGCGTTTGTCAGTAAGTGGCTCATGACAATGAGAGAACACTTTATTCACTACACAAAAATAATCATATAGAAATATCATTTCAAGTGTTTTCTGGCAGAACTGGCCAAGTAGTGTGGTGAATTTCCAGTCAGATCTGCATGGGATAACACAAGAGCTTAATTTAAATCTCTTTCTGTCCCCGGTTCACAACAGTAGTTACTGTGTCACTAAAATAATTTGTAATAAGACCTTGGAATTTTTCAGTGTGTTCGCAGGTACCAGTCACTTCCAGTTTCAACAGACTATGATAAAATTTGTCAGTGCAAACTGTTACTAAATTGTAACATGTTTCCTTAATTGTATATATATATATATATATATATACACAGGTTTATTAGGTTCTGCATTCAGCTAAACTCCAGCTTTTTATTCATGACATACTTACTGTATAATGTTCACATCCTCATGTAATTTTTTCATCTTCATTATCATTAATTAAAGAAACTGATGTTATTCAAGACAGCACTGAATTTTCACTATTTACAGAATATGCGGGCAATCTGGGAGATGCTGGAGATACAGAGTGGAGAGATATGGAACAGCAGCACATTTTACAACTTGTGGACAAGTTCTAAGTAATGCAGCCATAAGACAGCTCTTGTGTCATTGCTATATTATTATCAAAATATGGAGTCTTTGATCTATGAAGGTTTGTGTATATACCATTTTAAGTGAATATTTGGAACTTCATGTGAATCAAGCTTTTCCTGGCCTTGTGGTTATGTCATTCATTCACTACAGAATATTTTTAATTAATATCAGAGATGACATAGCAACCACTGCATCATGCTGTTTTTATATCCTGTCTAGTATTTGATCGTGTTACATTTTATGTTTTTCATAATCACAGTTTTCCTCATGATATACTGCTAAGCTGTCAGTTATTTCTCATTCATAGGTTACTGACATAGGAGTCATTATACATGGAAAGTTCTGTAGATTGAACACCGTGATGAAATACATATTTTCAAAGATAAGAATTGTCTAAGGCAAAATGGTATTTTGATGCACCATTATTGTACAAGAATGTTTTGGGTTGTTAGAAACTCGGTCAATTGGTTAGCACTCCTGCTTAATGCTAGGGATGTCCTGGGCTCAAGTCTCAGCATGGAGACAAACTATACTGAGGTTTTCCATTTTCATCACACCCTCTGGGGAATTCCAACTTACGTGAGTTTGGCCACAACTACTATTACATCCTTTCAAATTAACTCTTCACTGATTACCCTATCTTTTGACATGTGATCTGAGTAACTGAAAGAATTGTTAAATAAACCATGAATAAAAAGTAAGTGTGAAGTAGTCTGTAGTCTGTCTTTCATTATGTCTGTACTGAAAATTGTGTGGATACAAACTCTCATATACTGATCCCCCTTCAAAGGAGTGCCATTGTAACATCTATGTACTACATCACAGAATACACCATATGTTATCTTATAGGCAAATCAGTTTCTTATCTGAAGTAACATGTAGGAGGTTTTTATATTCAAGATGTGTTTGGTATTAGAATAAGCAGACAAACAAGAAAACCAACACCTTATTTATTTCATAACAATGGAAATTTGTAGAGTGGAATTACTTTACAAAGTAGAATACAAAAACTGTACTGCACTTAAAATGTCATTCCAGGTATTAAATAATTATGTGTAGTCAAAGCCTATAGAAAAACACAGTGAAGTGCTGCGTCAGTTGCTGTTATAATTTGAATTTTAGGACTAACAAGTCCCAGGTTATTGACAGATGGTTAAGTCTACTTTATGCACAGTAGCCCTGTACTCGGGTAAGATACAAATGAATACCTTTAAGAACATATGGTACACGTTTTGAAGCTAAACTGTATTCTCTGGTTTCACGTACCACTGTACCTGCAGATATTGGATTTTAAGAACAGAATCCTGCTGGCATATATAAAATTTTATATTTTTTTCACACTCTTGAATTGTAAATACAATGTATATGGGTCAGTGGCATGAGTTTATCTGGGAGGGGGGGGGTTAAGAAAACATTTCGTCTGGAATATTTTTGTAAAATATTTCGAAGATTATATACTAGACTTTTTTTGCTAGTTGGGAGTAAACTTCTTTTTTGAGATAAAGTGAAGTTACTGTTTACAGCTGTGGTTGTGAACCTCTCCATGACTGCTGAGCCCCACCAAAGTTCATGTGAGCATATCCTGTGGAATATCCTACACTGCCATACAGCTCAGATCCTGGGGAATGGCTGCCCTGTAAGACAAGAAACTCTGTAACTGCTGGTCTTATACATTTGTCATCAGGATTCTTACTTAAGATAAACAGAATGTGGTTTATTTTGATGGATTTTAGGAACCTGTAAATCAGAAATGCAGAATTAACAGGAATGTGTACAAAATGTCAATTTTTGTCTCTTGTAATAATGTCCAAAACTTCACCAGCTTTAGAACTCATGATGCCATAGTATTATGTTTTTCTGTCTCATGTGATACCATCTTGGCAGAATGTACAATTCTTTGAAAAAGAAATCTTATATTACATAACTAAGCACATAAACAGATAAAGAAATGGAGAAAATTTTCCATAAATCCTTCGCGTAAACATACTTCGCTGCTACATGACTCTGCTCTTCACAAGTTACTAAATTAAATACCATTATACAACCTAATCATACATGGGACACACAGACAGAAGCCCAGAAGGCAATACCAACTCTGGTTTTTTAATCTGATTTCATCCCATATTTTTAACAGAAAAACTTCAACAGAATCTGGCAAAAAGTTTTGAAGTTTTTTCTGTAAACAACTATATGAGGGCAAAAATCAGAATGACAGAGAAAGTATGTTTCATTATTTTTCATGTTATTAGATGCAATACTTCATAAGTACAATCTCTGATATATTGTACTGACAAAAATAAGTGCACATTTCCGTAAGAAATATTAATGTTGCAACCTGAACTGAAGTGAAAGACTGAATGTGGGCAGAACCCATTTTCCATGTCACAGACGTGGCAGTTAAAAACCACCACTGCACTGAAACGCCTTTTACTGCATAATTTGTAGGAGGCTAAACTGTTACTGTTTATTTCTTCTGTATGTTACGTGTGAAAAGACTACTCAATCACCTGCAGGAACCTGTTCAGTTCTTCTTGGGTGTCAAAGATCATGACAATAAATGGTGATCCAGGTACCAATTCTCCAGCCCACTTCACTTCCACTCGGTAATCACCTGGCTCTGTGGGATCGAACTTGCAAAGAATAGTGCGATCCTTTTGACTTTCACGTTGCATCTCCACTCTAAATGCACCTGCAAAAATGTGAATATGCCTTACATATTCTTTGTTTCTTAGAACTACAAGTGAGAATATGGAATACTACAATTCCTTGTCAGATACTGAACCCCATATGGAACAGAACAATGTAGGATCAAATTACTCAAATGGGACTATGCACTGGACAGCTGTGGTCTGAACCCAGCTGAAATTATGAGTTGCAGTCTTCACTGTTACCACATCTTGAATGGCTATGGAGTACAACCAGTCTCCTCTCAACAGGTGTAGTTTTGTATTGAGATGTTACAAACCTTTAGGTCCCCTGATCCTGACAGTGAGCTGTCCTGCTCCAGCACCACGAGTATCACAGATGAAGCGAGACTGGAATGTGGCCAGAACTCCGTGTTCTATACCTGGTCCATACACCCGCACTTTACTTGGATCAGGGGCCCCAGCAACACGTAAAGAGAATGGACTGCCTGGCACATGGTCACCTGATAAAACCAATGGAGACACAGACAAGCATAGAAGCCCTTCTAAGAATAATGATCCACATTATATATCAGTTGTGCACAAAAAGTAAGACAAGGACAGCTAGACTAAAGCAATTTCTTAAAAGAATCCAAAATGTTCCCACTGGATTTTCTCCTTGTGATGACTGTTCTTGTATTGCATTCCACTTACATATAATGTGCATGTTTTAACAGCAATATAAGGCACCCCCCTATCCATATTTATAATTTTAAAAAACTAAGGTGCATCCAGTCCAATTAAATGCAAGTGGTTTTCAACTTTGGGCAACCTGAATGATAAAAGAAATTATGTGGACCAAATACAACACATTCAATTAAAATGGACATATATTAAGAATTAAAAAAAACTGATATGTAATTCACCTTTATATGTTGAAAGAAACAGAACGCATGGCATGTGCATTTTCATGAGGATGCATGAATACTTTCACAATACTGTACACATGAAGTACACTGTGGGAAGTATAGTGCACACAAAATTTGAACTGAGAGGGATGATACTTACCACCATATTTGATTGTAAGAGCATGTCGTCCTGCTTCCTGCGGCTTCACATTGAGAGTGAAAGTTCCATCACCATGGTCGTACAGTTCACAGTATGCCACTTTGTGTGGCCCAACGCAGTGTGCTGTTAGCTCTCCTACGAGACAGGAATGTTAATACATAAAATTTTTTAAAAAATAATATAGCCTAGAAACTATTTTATGGTAAATGACAGTCACAAATATATTATAGGGTGTGTGCAAAAGTCGTAAAATAAAGTGATCAAATAAATCCAGGAATAACCCCACCTCAGTTCCACATGAGGAGTCTGTTGTAGGTGAAAATGCAGACACCATTGGAAATGGTTCCCATGTGCACTGAAGCAGGCATCCCACTGATACACCAACCACTGGGTTTCCTGTAAAAGAACCACCCAACTTTCTGTTGGAACCACTGCAGCCATCTGTAAAGGTACATTAGAGATGGCTGCAGTGGTTCCAACAGAAAGTTGGGCAGTTCTTTCAGAGGAAGCACACTGGTTGGTGTATCAGTGGCATGCCTGCTTCAGTGCCTATGGTGACTTCTTATGAGCTCCACTCCTTTGGCCAGAAGAATCCCCAAAACAGTTTCATTTGAATAACCTCATATTGTATTTGGATCTGTCATTCAATATTGTACAGGGAGGAAACTCCCATAAAAACACACCTTCATAAGTAATTATGGCCAAAAGAAGTATGTGTTGTTTCTGATAATTTTTCATGAATACTTGGTTCGTATTACTTTTCTTTCTACTGTTATTGTGGCAGTAACATGGCTGGCTGTTTGCTGGAGGCACATACGTGTTCAGGATGCAGAATTCTGTCACCACAGAATATGGTTGCTCCTGATACTTTGGGCACACCAAATACCAATTTTTACATCATGGAATGAAACTTAATGTACTTCTTTGGTTAATGGTGTTTTCAGTAAACTTGCAACTATGGAGTGTTGAATGGAAGGTGATTAGCGAACAGTCAACTGGGAAAGATGTGGGAGGAGGTTGCAGTCACAAATCTTATAGTATAGGTTGTAGTGGCCTAGTTTACGGTACCATCCTGGCTTTTGCCTGGAAGAACTAAGGGAAAATGGAAATCTCAGCCAGGATAGTCAATGTCCTGTTAAAGATTTGAACCAGGCACCTCCAAAATTCAGGTTTGAGGTATTCCTACTCTCCGAGTCATTCTACTCAATGGAACTTGTTGCAAACCTATTGAATTTTTTTTGTATCCCACTGTCTTTTATGTTTTGGCACATGTCTTTTTGGTTTAAAGAAAAGTAACTTGGGATCAAGCTGGCTGACTGACAAGTTAATTTCTTCAATTTCATTTCAGTGTGATCATCTTGGGTGTTTGGGTAGTGAAGTTGAGTTGAGTTTTGGGTTAGTTTTGGTTGGATGGGACCTCATTCTTTTGAGTTATTTGTAACATGTAGACTGTTTATTTCTGAAACTCTCTTCCATTCCTCCTGGGGACAGTCATGGGGTTGAGAAGCAGAGGAATTTCTGAAGGGTAAAAGAGTCCCAATTATTTTGTTAGTTTCATGTATGAGCCAGTATGTCTTGACATTCCAACAGAGAAATGGTCAAGTGATGACATGATATACAATGGATGTTATTAACCCTTTACAGATGAAGCACAGACTGCTTTATTTAAAGACCCAGTTTGTACCACACAGTAAACACTTTTCATCGCAGATACAAAAACCAGTCAGTTCATGTTACATGGGCAGAAGTCATTTTTTGTTCTGAGATAAATACAAAACAAATAAATACAGTGTGTGCAGAATGTCAGTTTTTAAATTTTAAACCTGTTGGTGCACGCAAGCATTAGGCTTGAAAAGGTTAATAGCTCCAACTTAAAAATACCTGGCCCTGCACGCCTTGTATCAATGAAACTGCGTATTTCCTTGCCCACTGTACCAACACGAAGTCCATCGCCAGAGCAAACGACTCTGCCCGCATCAGCTACTGCTGTTACTGCAACTTTGAGTGGACAGCCCTTTACTTGCCTGCAAATACAGTGCACAGTTTTAAAGTTTTGAATAGTACAGTGTAGCCAAGAAATATTTTATATGCACATTCTTTCAAAGTATCTAAAAGAAACAAGACAGTTCCACATACAGTGTCAGCCAGCATTTCAGTAGTGAACTGTAGAAAGGGTATTGTGTGTCATTTCAGTTTCTACCTAATGACACACTATTACAGGTGGTGATAACAAATTTCCTGTTACAACTAATTTGACTGACTAGGACAAATTGTGTGTATTCATGATTTCAAAGATATTTAAACCACTTGGCCTGCTAGTACCTTGAAATAAACTGGAATGGGGCAACAAGGGCTTTGTTTATTGTTCCACTATGGTTCATTAACTCACCTGTCTGACCACATTACATTCAGCAGATATGCTCCTGGTACAGACGGTGTGTAGGTGGCTCGATACACACTGTTACCCAGGTTCTGCAAGTGAACTTTAATGTCAGCTTTCATGCCTGTTAGAGTGACTTCCGGCAAACCTGGAAGAAATACGATTGCAGGGAACAATGAATTGTATTTTAATTGTAACTGAGAGGACAAGAATATGTGATTTCAATAACTTTCAATTTACTTAGACATCAGTGTTACAGAAAACATTCTTAGGTCTGCATTTAAATAAATAACCGGATTTCTCTATGTAGGAAAGTGTGATCACAGTGCACTACATGGATCTTCATTAAAGTAAAGTCTCTGAATGACAGAATTGCTTAACAAATGTTGCATGTAATACTGTCACAAATTAAAAACTCCTGTTCATAGGCTGACACAGACTGTTACTTCGAACTGTCAACAAATTAACAAGTTTTTACAGTATACACTATGTTAATTTTTGTAACTACTTTTTAAGTGTGCTTGTATAGACAGTCATTATTTCCTAATCAGTTTGGGCAACTGACTGTTACTGTTCGTTAATCAAATGTTAATAACAGTGTTGTTGTTGCTAGTGACTCAGTTTTCATACATGAAAACTGATAGCAACTGCCAACTGTCACACTAAGTAACTGGAATTACTGTGTCATTTCAAATGGCATATTGTTAATTCTACTCTTCTAAGTGAAGTATTGAAGCTGCTATATTGCAAATACATACAGACTATTAAATACAAATGTACTGCAGTGTCGTATGATGGTGAGTACTGCTGGCTCCCAGAAATCGGAAAACATTTAGATTTAAAAGCAAAACAGTGTGGCACAGGTATACAGTATGAAGGCAGTGGCAATGTTTGTAACACACAAGTTCACTGTGTTATGAGCAAAGTGCAGGTGCAGCCACTAGTGATTCACTGTTACAATTGCAAGAAATTGTACCTGGCCCAGCTTGTGACCCATCAATGGTGAATTCTGCTTCCTCATGGCATCTTGCTCCTGCAAGTCCTCGTCCAGTTAACACAACTCGCACTGGACCACTTGAAGCCCCTGACCCTCCATCAGCAATCCCAAGAAGTGGAGAACGAGGCAGAGGGAAGCCACCATACTGAAGGTATACCAGGTGCTCGCCTGAGGTGCGTGGAGTCAGCAGCAGACGCACTCGTGATCCTGAGGTTGGCTCAACAGCAATGGGCACAGAGCTTCCAGAAGGACCACGACATTCTGCAGTTAACTGACCTATTAAGAGGGAAACAGAGAATTAACTAATTTGTGTCATTTAGAGCTTGAAAAATACCAGCAGACAGCTACCATGCTTACAATTGTCCTGTACATCCAACTGCCTCAAATGGTCTTTCCATGTCCTTTACTTAGAAGAAACAAAATTTGACACATGTAATTAATTTTACTTAGCAGACTTTGGTTTTCCTTACCTGTATTTTTGCACTAAATGTTTTATGTGTTTTGAACTTCCATTTTTTGCTTTTGATACTTTCCAAAACAAAATAAAGTTCACCCCTCCCCCCAAATCAAGCAGAATAATGCACCACAGTTTTTGTACTAACACTCGCTGTAGAAAATTACTAGGTAACATCTATACTGCTTAGCTACATTTGGTTCTCTTTTTTATACTGCACTCCTACATATCTTGTGAAAAAGGAAAACTAAAAATCTTTTAGTACTTATCTCCCACAGTGGGAACAATTTTTGTGAAAATTTATAGATAGATTTGAACAAAAATGGTAGCAAATGCCATAAATATAAGAAAGCTTGAATTAGATGAATTATTAGTGGCATTAAAAAGCTGCAAAAGAGATCCACATCCATGTGACATAAATGTGGGGATTATAAGGAGAGCTCCTATCTTCCCTGATCAAATTTTTGGAATTGCTAAGTATGTGATACAGTAATGAATTTGTGCTCAACAAATGTAAAAGTATACTGGTCTGTCCACTGCAAAAAAGAAGGCAATAGAAATCAACTGAGGTACATGGGAACTTGGCTCTGTATCATTTTGTAATGAACACTGCGGAGAGAAACGTCTTAATGAAACGTTCCAACTTCCTAGCATACTGACACCAGTACTTGAAAATGGTACTTTTTGACTTCATGATGATGCACAAACTTGCTAGTTCTGGGAGCACTTTGTGATTCAATATACCATGTATCCAAACAAGTTTTATGTTGCAGATGTTCAAGTATAGTACTTTTGTGCCACTATATTAGCAATAAATTAATTTTTGACAGGGGGCAAAAAGTTTCTTTTTACTTCATCCCAGATTTAAATGACAAAATGACCAGGCTGTGCCATGGATCATGTGGTCAGTTGCCAACCTCTTAGTACAGAGGCCAGAGTTTATTCCCAGGCCAGTCGTGTTGATTACTGGGGCAGGTTTTTCTCTGAGCATATGTTTACCTTGCCCATATTATTCCATTAATGCTCCATTCTCGTTCATTTATTCCTATATCACCAACACTGCATAACCTTGGCAACTGACAGTGTCACGAAATAACATACTTCAATGAGAAGATAACATTATAATATTTTAAAGCCATAAAAATGTGCAACACCAGAGTTCATAAAGACAGAAGAAGAGGTTAATGATATATGCAAATTAGATTTTTCGATCTAAGGTACTTCAGTTATACAACACTGAAGTGCTCCACTGATACGATATTGAAGTATGCTAGAACAGTTATGCAAGTAAAAATCTTACCGTCAATCTGTAAATACATGCCAGGCATAAATGTAACACTTTACCTGGACCAGCTTCTGCAATGTCCAAGCTGATCTTTTTGGTGTTGTGAACTGCCAGTTCTAATCGACCTTCTGAGTCTGTGAATGATTCCCAGCCTCCTATAACTCGTACTTTACGTGGATCTACAATCTTCGGATGGAATGGAGATCCTTGAACAGATTTAAACTTCTTAATCAAAATAAATTACTTTAATTTAAATCCTTAAAATTCTTAATGGAAGAATTTTCAGTAACAATGCTTACCTGGTACAGGGCTGTCATTCCAGTCTACCCTAACATCATAAACACCAACTTCCAAAGGAGTGTAGGTGACTACATATATTCCATCAGCCTCTCTTTCTATACTGCAAGTAGCCATGCTCTCAGGTCCATCTACATGAATACTAGGTTTGCCTGGTAAACCAGGTCCCACAACTTTGAAACTAGCAGGACTTCCTACTTGGCCACACAATAATCCATCGCCACTTGCTTTTGCTACTCCTGAATCTTCAACAGTAAATGTCAGAGGTGAACCTGTGTGGAATCATAAATATTGCCATATTAGTGATGTTCTCATAAAGTACTGTATATTGTAGATTTCTGTGCTGGTGACAAGGTGATTTCACTTCTGCATCTACTGTTTTGGTGTTAGTGGTGGTGATTGTGACACTGGGACACACACTAGAAAACATCCTGAAATTAAAGGTGCAGTGTTTGAATATTTACTGTAGCTGAAACTCAAAATGATTCTAGCTGTGAAGATTTTATAGTACTTATGGTATATAGAATAGAATAGAATATAATACAAGAAGGATAGGCACATTAGTGACCCATGCACTTCAACCACACTGAACCTTATGTGCAGCCCTTATATTCATGTATCTAGCAGCCCCTACCCTGCTGAGAGAGATATCTTGAAAGTCACCTGCTTGCATAAAACGATGGCCCAGGTGCTTGAATCTAAATGTGGCTAAAGCCTTACAGTCACAAAGAATGTGTGAGGCCATTCCAGATGCCTGTTTACATCTGTAACTCTGGAGTCAGTTTAAATAACGTGCTGCTAACGTGGAGAATATGGTGAGCTCCTAACAATGCCAGCAAATGGCATATGGGATTTAACTCAGCGTTTAAAGGGTTAAATGACAGTGTACTGTTAGCAACCCTGTAATTTTTCTTGGCTGGTTTCTACTTGGACTCTGCAATTACCAAACTTTTTCAGAGTGTTTTTTTTTTTAAACTAAGCCCTTAGCCTACCACTGATGACATATACTGGGTACTTATCATCATCATCATGTTCCTGAAGGGTTAGGTGTGTTTCCTGTTCCTTGATCATCAAGATGAAGTTGGTCCCTCCATCTCTTCCTTGGTCGTCCTATGTTCCTTCGTCCTTTTGGTTTATATTGTAGTGCTTGTTTTGGTAGTCTGTTTGTGTCCATCCTCTGTACATGTTGTAGC
>Ga0123354_10009170_pt1 | contig 15119 bp, 8 predicted proteins | sample TergutLab28metaG_2_FD_97872 | JGI IMG/M metagenome (GOLD analysis project Ga0123354, IMG submission 97872) | Labiotermes labralis P4 segment gut microbial communities from Petit-Saut dam, French Guiana - Lab288 P4 | ecosystem: Host-associated > Arthropoda: Insects > Digestive system > Gut ...
AAACGGTCATAACTCCGTAACCGTCCAAAATCGGACACATGTTTATATGAACTTTTTTGATCACAAAGACCTAGGAAATCACCTCCTGCAGTTATGCCCTAAAGTCGTGAAAAACCCTGTATAATGATTAAAAGGAGCTTGTGAAATATCTTCAAATGAGTAGTGTGTATGATACACCGCAGTGTTTAGGGCCAAATTTAAGAGTGGTAAGTGTTTCATACACCAGGAAATACAAAACATGCATACTTCACACATGGCAAGCAAAGAAGACCCATTCTCCAGTCTCAATACCGTTTACATTGGACTCACACTTAAATATGCTCCACAGACTAAACTCCACCTGCTAGTTGTCAGGCTATTTAGAGAGTGGTCAATACTGTACACAGGAAACAGTCAGAGAAATCTAGCTAAACCCCAACTAAGGTAAAAGATAAGCTAATGGGTGCAGTATCACCTACTATGAAATAGCTCCCAAACAGAGTGTGAAATTTTAGGTTCTCACAGTGGTGTTGATGAAGATTCAGTTCTTCTGGAATGTGATGCAGTGCTGTTGGGCAAGTAGTTCCCAAAGTTTTGAGGACTGTGTGATGCTGAAGATGTGGTACTACGATCTCTTGCAATGTCTGAAACTACTCATCCACTGACACAGTGACACATCCCAGATGACTAGAATCTTCAGCATTCAAACAACAACACAAAGCATGGTTATCACATGTATCTTACTGTCGAGACTCATTTTGTACTATGCCTGTTGTTCTCTAATGACAAATTCCATATCCACTCTGACGGATCTCTGGAATACTAAATGAATGAATATAAAAAATGAAAAAACGTTGTGACAATCATGAGCTATATTAAAAGGTAACCATATGATCAGTTTAACGCACTTGCTCATTTTTCCTAGGTGTGCCAGGCGTGCTGTTTGGACTTCCCTCAGAGCGCAACTGTAGAGAGCTGCTGCTGGGACTTGGCGAGAGGTCTCGGGTGTTGGCAGTTGTTGTGCACCCACTGGGAGACTGTGACAGGTCATGGGTGAGGCTGCTCACTACAGCACTTGTGTCACTTTGTGTAGAGCCACGCCGGTGTGACACAGCACTGTGTTGTGAATCTACCATAGCACCTGATACTGTTCAACAAATGTGTAATTATAAATAGTATTTGTACACAAGTTTCTAGGTTTTCACACTGGTTGTTCAAATAATGGTTGTCTTTTGGGTTTTCACAGAATGCAGGGAACTTTGTTATTTTCACCATTTATGTAGCAATTAAAATATAAACATTTATAATTATATTTTAAATGTTACAAAAGATTATATGGCTTTACAATTTGTGACAGCACAAATTTAAAATACATATGCATTTTATTTTGAGTTATAAAATCATGTACTGAAATGCCTGAGGATGGACAGTATGACTGCAACAGGTAACATGTATTGACAGTCATAATAAAATCTGTTCTGGTTGACAGCAGCATGTATGTAAATTTCAATATCATACACCAAAATGGGATAAACTTTACAAAATAAAATGCATCAGTTATATATTGAGGTTTGAGGTAAACTGGCCAATCAGAACTACTGGGGACTCTTAACACCATCAGATTTAACGTGAATACTCATACAGACTATGGAATGATAAACACTTGGCTGAAAGGCAATTATGTATCAATACATTTCGAAAAAACTCATCACATTCACTTGAACACTAGGAACAGCCCATCTACTGACATGAAGATTGGTCTTGATCACAAATTACTCCCCAACATCTGACATAATGAATTTCTTTGGTTAACTACTGATAGTATGTCATCATGGATAATACATACAGATCATCTAACAACTGAACTAAGCATTGCTTGCTATGTAATTAGATCCATTATGTCTTACATGTCTCATAAGACACACTATTGATTTATTATTTCCTTTTTCATACTGTCATGAATTATGGAATAATATTTCAGGGAAATTCTATCACAATATAACAATTTGTATGATGCAAAAGAGAGTAAGTAGAATTATTATGTGTTGTGGGAATAGAGGCTCTTGTACAAATTAATTTAATAAACTGAAATTTTGCCACTAATGTCACAATATACACTTTTCCAACTTATACTTGTAGCTAACAACTGAGACCATTTTTTTATAAATTCAGAAATTCATAATATAAATACTAGACATAGTTCTATCCTTCACTTACCTTTGGCAAATTTCGATATTTATTAAAGAGTGAATACTTGTATTGAGATTTTCAACAGTCTTCTTTTAGCATTATTAAAACTTCTGATAATCCAAAGACATTTCAAAATGGCTTAAAATGTTTATATATAAATTCCTTTTATTCATTAGATGAATATAATAATAATAATACTTTTAGATTTTGTAAATTCTGTTTCAAGACTTCCCTCAATGTTTTATTTATCTACTTATTTATTAATATTTATTCCATATTCATTCAATATTGACTCAAGGTTTATATTTATTCAGTGCTTTATTTAATGTTTATTTAAGGTCTTGTCTATTAAATATTAGTAAATTTTATTAAATGTAAATACTAATACATACAATTTGGTCCTATTGTGATATATGTCAACTGAACACTTACTTATACATGTGTCTTTCATACAGCTGTCTGACATATTATGCTCATATGCCATCCTCTATTGTCTCCTGTAATTCATATTATATACTAACATTATCCTCTACTGTCTCTTGTACATGTATATTTTATAATAATATTTTTTCTTAACATGTTCTATATCCAGTGGTTTTGTAACCTTTTTTGATTTACTGAATATAAAATAAAATTCAAATTCAAATATATGATTCAATGGTAGTTGAGAATCTCCAAAACAGCCATTTTCAAGGCCTCGGCAAGTGGGAGATGTGAAGACAGTGTGACCTCTGACAGGTGGGTGATGGCCACAATGTGAAAACCCAAGAGGTGAGAAGCATTTCAACACTTAATAAAAACTGTACTTAAATACGCATCTATGCAGCATACATGAAACATGACACCCAACATCCACAGCATTCTACGTTAAACACAACACTCCAGGCTTCACAATCAAAAGCCAATGTATCAAACCATGAATGACAAGCTACTGGGAACTTATAATAGCACATGAAAGCAAGACAATAAAAATTCAGTATTATCAAAAACCTTTGCTAGTTAAAGGTACTGTAGTTCAACGGACAAGCATACCAGCACACAACTCATCAAGCCTACTGCCCTACTGCACAAACTTACAGTCCTACAGATCTTGTTTTGTTAATGTTAGGTTTCTGATCCAACAGCAGAATACAAATCAAATCATTGCTTGTGCATAGATAGAATAAAATCTCATGGCATTTGCATGTATTTTCATATGGGTAGGTCAAATCCACCTACTTGAATTGCATTTAAGTCTCAGAAAAAGTTCCACATAATCTGAAAGACATGAGGTTCTCACAGCAGTATTGCTGAAGATTCAAATGTTTCAAGCACATTATGTCAGCATATTATCATATTTCATAAAATACAATTGTATTGCATTGTATGCATTGCACTCAAACAGCCTGACATTTCCAAATCACCATCAGCTTCAGTATAAAGACTCAAAGCCTTCAATGCTCTTATACCATGTTGACTAACGGTCTACTACATAACAACCTGCCAAATGACAAACGTCACGCCCCAGAAGGTCTAATCCTCAGCAGCACCAATGTGACAACCTCAAAACTCGCAAGTCCAATCACGTAGAATAACACCACACTGCAAAACCAAACACACTTGAAAGCATACAAAAGAAACGTAAAAATCTATGTTACAGTTGAATATATCAATCTGAGTTTTGTCACCTTTACTACTTGGCCCTGTAACATTGAAGCATAAGATATGTTCATTCCACACAACGGCATCTTGATGCTGTAACTTCTGTTATTGTTTGTAAGGAAGAAATAAAGTATCACTCTATCACCAGTACTGTTAGTTTTGATGAGCTAACTAAATTAATGACTGGCTCTTCTAACGTTAATTTATACAAAAATTAAGGTAAAGTCTATCAGCAAAGTGTGACAATCTTGCTAAAGGTATATAGGAATTTGTTTATTTTTTTGAAGTAATATGGTTTCCTTCAAAGATGCCTTTCTTACGTAAGTTACATTCATAGCTGGATGGTTTCATTTTCATTTCTTATTATTTTAATTAATTTTTTTTTTGCACATTATGTATATTCTGTCATAAGCTACAGCCCTTGGCCTTCATTCTAGTCTTAAAAAACTGAATTTTCATCACTGTAAACAACAACAAATTTAATCTGTTTGTCCTACTTTTTTCCCTCAGACTTCTCACATATCTCTCTGCTCCAGCAGTTTACATTATGCTTCATTCACACTACCAGTAAGCTCACAGTACACTAAAGTGAGCAGGTGCTCAGAAAAAAATATTCTTGGTCTGTATTTAACTGCACTGCTTCATGCCAACAGTCAAGTATTCTGCCTGACAAGCATCCAGGCCTTGCAAGTTTTTATGCTGAATAGCAGAGTTACTGATTCCCAACGTTGTAAGGAAAGGTACAAATTTCATCTGCAGTGGACAAGAAGTCTAGAAACGCTGAAGATGAAGGCAGAATGTTCCTTCTAAACACTGGAGACCAATAAGCCTGCTACTTAGCATAATAAACCCAAAAGACCTGAATCTTTTACACCAACACTGTTAAAACTTAGAATATCACACATTATGACTCATGCTTCCATGATTTTCTTGGCTCCTACAAAACAAATGAAGTACCTCACATATGGTCATTATCATCTTCTTCCAGAGCCCTTTTTTACCACACCCATTATGAACCAATGACTTAAACCCTCAAACTGACACACATTGACAGCATCATTAATTCAACTACAAATACATATTCATTATCCTTTTCATTAAATATATATGGCTCAGTATCATATTTCACACTGCTCTATGTAACCACATTCTGTTACTTGCGTCTGAACACTCATTTGAAATGTATGACATACAATGTGTATGTATGTCACATTCCTAGCTCCAATGGTTAATCAAATAATGGCATCGAAGTTCAAGCTACATAAAATGTTTGTACCATCATCATATTCATATTTCACATTCTAAAAGAAATATTACATTAACCCGAGGTGTATATTTCTAAAAATCCACTGCCACACATCATTTCAGGGCCCTCAACAATAGGTCCCTAATGTTGCTTCTGTGCCCCTAGCCTTTAGTTCCACCATGTTATCACTGACAGCATGGTAATAGACGGTATTACAGCACGATGTTATTACCATCTTGTTCAAAGGAAAAATGGGATGGACACACACACACACACAACCATTTGGTTTATATCCTTTTGTGCTTCTAAGTACAGGGTGATTCAGAAAGATGGACTCAATTGAACAGTAAACAGCGCCTCAACACATGCTAGACAGTTGGTTGCGGTATTCCAAGTTCTCTGCTCGCTCTACAGGTTGACCTGAATGGGCTACACTCAAAACTCTCTTGAATTTGTCTCATGTTCTCCCATGATACACATAGTTGGCCGGAGCTTTTGCCTTTATACAGACAGCCTATTTGCTCAAACTGGTGATTCCAACGACAAATGCTCTTCCTCGTTTGAGGTTGAATGTTCAAACAAAGACAAAACGCACGCTGCACACGAGTCGCCGACTCAGTTTTAATGAACTCACAAACGCAAAAAATCTTGTATTGCATAGTAGCCATTTTGCTATCAACTGACGCTGCTGCATGGCTGTGTGCTAGGTGAGCGCTCTAGTGGTAGTATTTGAAAATTTAGGACCTCCTCTTTCAAATGTTATGTAGATCATTCACATACCATGTATAGTTCAGGAAATATAGACGTATGAAATTGAGTCCAAATTTTTTAATCATGCTGTATATCTACATGCAAACTAAAGATGCACAAAAACAGAAACAACAGATAAACATATGCATACTATTCAGCACCGAGATAGATAGATATATGTATCATGCACATCCCATCAGTGACAATTTATCCTCCCTCTCAAGCAGCTGCCCAGTACGTAGTATCCCACAAGTACACATGTACAGGATACGTGTAAAGCAACAGTTAAAGATTCACTTCTTCTGGGATGGTGTGTTACTGGGTGAGCAGATCTTGATGTCCCAAAGGACTGTGGTGCCTTCATCTTCAGAGCGAAGCAGTCCCAAAAATTTTGGGTAACACAAACCAGTGACATAGCATCACATCCCAAAAGAATGGAACCTTCAGCAGATAGTTGTTTGTTATCTGTCAGCCCAGTGTAACAAGTGGGACACTATCCACCCATTAGAACAGGCAACAACATGGGACCAAGCAAATAGAGCACAGAGAAAACAGCACTGAGTTTTCCACCATTTGCCTCATGCATCTGTTAAAAGCACACTTAAACATTACAACGCACTTTCTGGTTTTCCAAAGATCGTAAGTAAAAAGGGGGCAATATTGTATGCTATATGAGGAAAAGAAATAATCAGTTTGTACTTTATTTGGGATGACAAGGGCAATGTTCAGATCAAAAGTCAGCAGAATCACTGAATGCTTGTTACCACTGCACTTACTGTCATGCCAGAAATGTATTTCAGCATCAACCTGCAATAGTCCATGCAGCTAACATGACCCACTTCCAGAAGAACCAAATCTCTCTATCCTGCAATCTGTAACTGTTTACTGGAGTCCAAATCTATGGTTAAACTTAGAAACATCCACCAAAAAATGGCAGCGATTATTATTTGAGAAGATGATTGCAACATTCATCACAAAGGTATATGACAAATGCACCATCCTCCTGGTTGTTACCAGCACAATAATGGCACACTGACTTTATGCACGGATGACTTGCAGAACTGCACACATGCAGAGAATTACTGCACATTAATCACAAACACAAGAACACACAACAAGGAGCCTTTTTCGCTTGGGACATATACATCGTGAGTCCACTGCATGACTCATTTGGACAGCCAATAAGAATGCAAGACCAAACACCTGTGTCTGAATTTTACTACCAACATGCACCAACTAAACTCCAAACAACACACTGACCTGTTCCTATTCCTACAATGAAAATCAAAAGAAAAATGCACGCAGATGGCAAGAAACAAAGGCAGGTGGGAGTGCACACTTCCTTGTGGCACAATTTTAAATTCAAAACTTAGAAATTTTCTGGTAATTTAATGTCACCAAATTAATGTAAATAATGAGGCAACATAGAGCCAGTCCCCTAATCCAGCACTTTGTGAATAAATGTGAAGCAGTTTATATGAGGAACCCTTTGTCAAGAACATGTATATCCACTTTTGACAAGAAGTGAGCTTCAGTTTCACAGGACTGAGGGACACAAAGATGTATACAAAAAAGTATAATTTATCCAACCTGCAGTGCCAGTACTAACTGACCTGTCACTACAACAGCTATACCCAGCACTAGCTACCCAAACATGCACACTTGTGCACAGGCAACTCCACTGTTGCCACATAGGGCATATGTGTTTTTGTGAATAAGCTCTTCATATGTGCAAACCTCAAACTGTTGTATTTCCCATATTCATTATTTTGTGGAAATACAATTAAAATATATCTAAAATATAAGTAAACCCATTTAAACCAATGAATAAAAATAAATGATTAAGTTTCAAGTACTCCAATTCATATCCTTTCACAGAAAACAACCTCTCACATCCCAGTACAATTCATGACATTCAACCAGCCATGACCTTGAGAGAATGAAGTCAAAGCTCTACCACCTAAGCTAAGCATCTATCCCAACATCTGAATCCTATGCACTCCATGGAGAAGACACACACATAAAATCAAGTACAATATGAGAACCCAACTTCTAAAGCACAGCATTTTTTTTTATAACAAGATATACACAGAATCTAAGGAAAATATTTGTTCTGCACCACATATCACATGACATTATTCAAAACTGTTTAAAAATCTTCAGTTCTAAAGGGTTCTAATAATGACATATTACACTCAGAAGTGAACATTCAAGTCACTTGGGAGGTGACATTGTGTTAATGGACAAGTAGTTCCCAGTGTTTCAGGGGACCATAGTGTGCTCATCTTCAGTGTCGAGCAATCCAAAAAGAATTCTTCATGAATTACACATCCAGCAACATAATGTTGCAACCCAAAGGACTGATCCTTCAGCAACAATGCCATGAGCAACTCATATTCCCATACACTTAGGATTACTCATTATCTGGACTTCAACTACCATCCAGTATTCTGAGCAGAACACATTTCAGAGACCAGATCTGTTTCCATCCTCAGCTGTTTAATCCAATAAGCAGAGCTGTTCTCAGACACTGAACCCACACTGCATATATCAAAATCACACTAGGCAGATGACAAATGCTATGGCTCAAACACAACTAATTCTTCACTGTTTGTCTCTGTCCCACTTAACCATAGTGCTGCAGGGTACACTGCAACTGCGTGTCTCCAACAGCTACAACAGCAAAGGACAGACAGCCCAAAAAACGAAAGAATAAAGACAACCATAAGTTGAAAGGTGACAATCTGCAGACTGCCCAATTTTGAAAATATAAAATTGCAGTATTTATGTGTAAATTCCCTCTAATGTGCAATGACAACGATTCACAATGTTACAGCAATTCACTGGCTTCCTCCTAATTACCACAGCATTCACAATGCATACATGACTTTACAAAGTTTCTTCCTAATTACAACACCAACCAATGCCAGCAGGCAAGTAACAAACAAGCCACTGGCTTACCTAGAGGGGAGAGACCAATGCTACGAGGGGAGCCATAGGCTGGAGGACTGCTGCTAGCACTATCACGTTGTAGCAAGCCTAGCAGAGGTCTGCCACCTAGCGAAGAGCCAACAAAGTTTCATCAGTGCAGGAGATATGAATCCAGTTGACATGATCACTGTTGGTCACCAGCAGGCAACAAATGAAGAATTCTTTGGCCAAAATGTTACAGTTAAAAAAAAAACCAGAACCATTCAATAAATGTCAGAAAAGCAAAGAATATGCTAAACACATATAGCTCAAAGCCTGATTATATTTAGGTATGCATAGGCTACAATATAACTTGATAGTTCAAATAAAACAGTTCAATGTAACATTTCTAAATTGTTATCCCTTGAACACAGGCCACTGTGCACCGAACAGTCTTTCATTCCTCACATGGCATTGGTTTAAGTGCAACATATTCAGTGAGTATATTTCAGGGTAAATTAAATGTAAAACTCCCCATTCCAAGAAGCAGCTGGAATTTAACTCTCCGAGTCAATGATGGGGAAATAAACTTTTTACATGCCCATATTTTTGAACTTGAAATAGTGACAAAGCAATCCCCAAGAACTAAGGCATGTATTGTAAGTACAAGTGTTTTCATTTCACTTCCAGGATGGAAAATGTATGGCTAATTTTTACACTAGTGCAAAACACTGCATTCCACTCAATGCACAGGATTTCCCATTACTGTCACACACCTACAAAGCTTATGTATACACTATTTAATGGCAATTATCCATTCTAGGCTTCATAAATGGTAAAAATAATCATAGTTCATCTGCTGCCATACACTTAACATAAAAGACACCAAATAAAAATGGTATCAGTAGTAATTTGTAGAAGCAACATAACAAGATGTGTTTGCAAGGAATGGGGGTTGTGCACAACAGTTAACAAACAGTAGGCATACAAAAGCAAGTTGCATTTAATTAATTTATGGAAGCAATGCTTGAACTGTGAAATGCATTTCCTAACATAACCTGTACTGATAACTCAATTTGTAGGTGCAACAAATCAAACCACAGACTCCAGATTTTAGCACATAAAACACATACTACTGTACACAGGATCATTATTGTATCTAACAACTACTGGCTGCAACTTCCTGTCAGCTTGTTCGTCTCATTTATGTGGTCCACTCAGCCAACTAACCACATGCACAGTAAGAAGAGCAGCAGCAGCAGCAGGAAGTGACAAATGATACTGGCAGTTGTGAGATAAAATAAGAACCCTATATTTTACTCCTGATCTCCAACAAGCACCAGCAGCACTGCAACACTAACACCTGTTGGTAAGTACCCACCATCCTGCACTCACTCCTAAACACAAATCTTGTCACTACACTTTCAATCTAAACACAGTAAGTTAAAACAAAACATCTGCAGTCACCCAAACAAGCAACATGGATGTTGTAGAAATGAAAAAACCAGACAGAAATAAAAGATACAGGCAGGCTAAAGATGTGAACAGCACAATACCTGCTAGGTTAGGGACACTGCCTGCTGGTAGGTTAAGAGAGCGAGCAGTGCCTGCACAACTTTGTCTGCCCAGTGGAGCTATGCCACAAATAATAACAAGGAAGTCATTTCACCCAAATATTATGCTACCACCATTCAAAATTATTTATTATCCTCCTTGGAATATGTATTTTACATGCAAACAAACTGTAGTTTAAGGAGTGTTCTAACATGGCCCACAATAACAGCAGCAGCAGCAGCAAGAAATACTTTATTAAAAAACAACTGAATGTCACTGACACTTTGGTTTATTCTTAACAGAATGTGTCAGATTTGCTAACAATCTCACATACATTAAGGCTGCTGTTCTAAAAGATGCAGGATAATGAAAAGAAGAATTTAAGGCTGTGTCATACCTGGAATGGCCACAGGGCTAGAGCTACGACTGAGACGTGGAGATGATCCTCCCCCTGGACCTGCCTTAGGACTGGAACTGCGGGACATACGCTTTGGAGTTCCTGGTGGAGTAACTCCATTTCCATTAGCCCGGCTCTCTCCAATTGCTTTTACTAGATCCTTCACTGACACACCAACCAACTCTGGTGGGAGGTCTCTAAAGGCCAACCATAAACAATTCATGGCACTTATCACCTTGTATCATACATGTAACTTTATAAGCACAATGACAGTACACAGCAATACCACTCAGCTTTCAGAATCACATTACAACTTGCACTGCACTAGACTACAGGTGTGTCCCCCTGAATATGATATATAAGTGTACTGTGGGCAGTTGTATTGAGTGTGGCAGTACAGTGCAGCCTTCATGTGTGATTAATTGTGGCTGACAAAACTTTCACAAACATCATAATCATGATTAAAACAGAATAGAATACATTAGGGTGAGCATCACAGTGACCCATGCACTGTCACTGTTTTTTATCTTTTGTGCAGCCCTTTTGCTAATGCATTCAGTAGAACCACAATTTGGGAGAAGTGCATTACTCAGCTGACAGAGATGCTGTCAGTCACCCGATTTCAGAAAATGCTGACCCATGTGCCTAATGCCTCACAGACAAAAAGAACATGCACAGCTGTTTCAAATGCCCATTTGCATCTACCAAACTGGGAATGTCTACCAGCCCCAGTTTGAATAGATGTCCAACTGAGTGACAGTGGTGCCCTGTTAGCAGCCCCCTCATTATTCTTAGCTTATTCAAATTGAGTATTTCTTGGCTCTTCTAACAAGGGGTCTCTAAAGACAGCCCTTAGACTGTCACAATCATGAATATCAGAATATATTTTTCATTTAAAACATATACTTAGTTCTATGAACTTATAAAATACCCCTAATAAAAGTACAAAATAACATCAAACTGACAAAAGCACTAAAGTATATTTTTAATAAAATACAAACATTATTTGGCAGCATAAAATACATGAAACATCTGGAGGAAAGTCTCATTCCATAAAGCATGAAAGAAATCGGTGTCACTTAACAAATGACAGAACTTGACTGTCATGGCAGCAGTGTGGGCGGTAGCCTAAGCACACAGTGGAGGAAGTTGACCCTCCAACTATGTGGTCTCATCCACATTCATCAGAACCAGTTCAGAGAGGTCAAGACAAATGGACTAAAATGGATGCTCATGAATGTCTCAATCCCTGAACATGAGCATCATGGCACATAGGCAATAAGCCTCTGCTGTAAGTATTTACATACTGCTCAGTAGGCCAGTTCAGAAATTTCTTAAACCCTTAGCTGCCGAACGACATATATATACGTCGCACAGTGAGCCCTTTAAATAGCCGAACGGCCACTAAAGTGGCTGGGGGGGGATTTAATTCCAGTGTCAAAGATTTAATTCCAGCATCAAAGATTTAATTCCAGCATCAAAGATTTAATTCCAGCATCAAAGATTTAATTCTGGCGTCAAAGATTTAATTCTGGCATCAAAGATTTAATTCCGGCGTCAAAGATTTAATTCCAGCATCAAAGATTTAATTCCAGCATCAAAGGGTTAATATCAGCTAAATTTTAAACCAATATCATATCACACTTAAAGTGAAAAATGTTCAGTTACATGACATTCAGTGACAACTGGTGTGCTATGTTACAACTGGAGTGCTGCAGCCTAACTCAGTAACAAACTGAAAGTTGTAAATGAATTGGTTAAGGTCACAAAATCTGTCAGTAATGATTCTGTATTGTTGACACTTCTATTTACGATATTTGAGGTTCTAACACCAGTGTTGCTCAAGACTCAAATCTTCTGGGATGTGATGCCATATGACTGGGCAAGCAGTTCACAGTGACATGGCATCACATCCTGGAAAATTTGAGTCTTCAACTCTACCTTTGCTCAACAATTTGCTAGATGCTAATAATACTCCCACATTATCAGACTACAATCTCTGTATTTCAATTAATAATTCACCCACAAAATACAAACCTTCCAGGAGAACCTCGCCTTTCTGAAACATGTCGCCCCTCTTCACCTTTCAGCCATTTCTGAAGTGCAGCAAACTTGCCACTGTCTCTGTCTTTTTCCTTTTCTCGATCTCGAGTTCTCTCTCTTGAATGTGGTAGATAGGGTTTGGGAGATAGCTCAGGTTTGTCAGGTTTACTGTCAGGACCTTGAATGGATTTAGTAGATGGTCCCACTGCAAGATAATTCAATTTGATTTGATTCAATTCAATTCAATTCAATTCACTCTTATTTATAAACATACAGACACTAAAGCCTCATGCCCAATTACAAAATCAGCACAAACACACATACAGAAAACACAACAAACAGATACATTTGTTTTAACTAACACATATGAAAATACCTTTCTTTTACTACTTTGGTAAAATTCTGTTAACCCGGCTTGCCTGGAACCAGACAGACACTTAATTATTAGAAGGTACCTGTGCTGACTTAAGTTCTTACAGGTTGTTTTTTGTTAGTTCTCCTGCATTTGAGCTGCACAACTAATCAGATGAGTATTCCACTTGGATATCTCCATGTACTGGTTCAGGGTCACGAGGGTCCTCTTCCGTGTTTTCTGGAGTCATCACAGTCAAAGGAGATAACAGAACAGGAGATAGCACAATGGTTGATGCACAGACACCCTTAGCAAACTGTTGAACTTCATATTCCATAGCAAGAGAACCAGCCTCTAGTCAGGCATTTCATATCCTCTAGCAAGAGAACCAGCCTCCAGTCAGGCATTTCATATCCTCTAGCAAGGGAACCAGCCTCTACTCAGGCATTTCATATTCTATAGCAAGAGAACCAGCCTCTAGTCAGGCATTTCATATCCTCTAGCAAGGGAACCAGCCTCTACTCAAGAATTTCATATTCTATAGCAAGAGAACCAGCCTCTAGTCAGGCATTTCATATTCTCTAGCAAGGGAACCAGCCTCTAGTTAGACATTACATATTCTATACTAAAGACAGTGTCAAAAAAAATACACACATGACAGAATATATGCAAGATACCCAAAATGAAATGGATGACATGTGTGGAAAACAGAGTGAGATATTAACCAAAAACAAATGAACATGAAAAGCACATTCAAGTGTGGTACCCAATCAAAAAGTAATTACAAGTATATTGGGCTTTGGTTTAAAATTAAACCAAGTAATATCTGGTACCCACAGCTTTGAAGTCATGTACAGTGAAGGGTCATTCACATGCAGACAGACACACACACACACACACAAACTGGATTGCAACTGTGTACGGACCATACTCCAAACTGTGTTGTGCTGTGTTAATTGACATACAGGAGAGTGGACTCGAACTGTGTGCAGACCATGAACGAAAATGTGTTGCATTGTGCTAAGTCTCTCTCTCTCTTTCTCTCTCTCTCACACACACACACACACACAAGCTGATTGCAACTGTGAGTGGACCAAACTCCAAAATGTGTTGTGCTAAGTTACATACACATGAGTGGACTGCAACTCTGCACAGAACATACTCCAAAATGCATCATGTTGTGCTAAGTCACATGCATGAGTGAACTCTGTGCGCAGACTGTACTCCAAATGTTTTGTGTCATGCTACATCACACAGACATATCTGTGCTATGCTGGGCTGTTGTCTTTTCATAAAATTCCATGCAGTAGCTGGCAAAAGCTGAACCAGTTCCAGCAGTACTGCATTGCCCACAGACACTACCATATCTGAAGTCACACACACAGCACAACAGTGTACCAACACTGTTGTGCTGTGGCAGACCATGGCCTTGACGAAACACTTCTAAAAGTGTCTATGGCAACATGATCTGGGCAGAGTTGCAATCTTGTCCTGTAAGTGTTAATTACACATGGCCTCACTATGTGCTTGTAATTCAAACAGAAAAGACAAAACCCAGATTTTTAATGGCATGACAAAGTTGGCATACAGTCACAGTTCAGTCCCATATGAGTCGATCAGCCATGATTAGAACCTCAAAACAGCTGATGATTGCTTACATCTGCTATCCTGTCCAAATGCTCCAAACACAAAAGGGTTAGAGCTGCTACTGGCTGCAGATCCCAGTGGTGGTGTGTCTTTATTGATGGGCACGGTGGATCCAAAATTAAAACCTGGTCCATCTGACGCAGTTAACACTGTGGCATTTGTATTATTGGAGAAATCAAATCCTCTCTTGTGAGGTGAAAAACAATTTTCCTCTATCTGAGGCTGAGTTTCCATTGTGTACTCTGCAAAACACACACCGCACAGTTCAGTACATCATTAGCAAACATATCATTATACAGGGTGTTTCACGACTTTAGGGCATAACTGCAGGAGGTGATTTCCTAGGTCTTTGTGATCAAAAAAGTTCATATAAACATGTGTCCGATTTTGGACGGTTACGGAGTTATGAC
>Ga0123354_10009171_pt1 | contig 15118 bp, 10 predicted proteins | sample TergutLab28metaG_2_FD_97872 | JGI IMG/M metagenome (GOLD analysis project Ga0123354, IMG submission 97872) | Labiotermes labralis P4 segment gut microbial communities from Petit-Saut dam, French Guiana - Lab288 P4 | ecosystem: Host-associated > Arthropoda: Insects > Digestive system > Gut ...
GTATGCAGATATTTATTTACTGCAAAGTCACTCTACATGTTTCGGGTGTCACAGCACCCATCATCAGGAGTACTAAAAACTGTAACCGCAGCCTCCGGTACAGGTCATACTGTAAAATACAAGAATTAACTGGAATGAACTAACAGTGTGTGTTGGCTTGTTAAATGCAGATAGTAATGGGTGGCGGTACATTGACATATTTACAGAAGTCTAGGTATATAATATCTTGGAAGTTTGTAAGTTAAAAATTCTTTGGCTAATAAATATGAATAGTTAAAAGCGTAATAGGAAGATGCAATGGATGGAGTTAGTATTAAGTACTCACATACTAGTACAGCTACTTCCCTCCAACGTGACCTGATCGGGACTGGTTTGTGCGAGTCGTGTGGTAGGTATTGATCGGTTGAGCGTAGGTAGTTACGTAAGGTTGCAACGTGACTAGGTCAGGACTGGTTTATGCGAGTCGTGTGGTAGGTATCGATCGGTTGAGCGTAGGTAGTTACGTAAGGTTGCAACGTGACTAGGTCAGGACTGGTTTGTGCGAGTCGTGTGGTAAGTGCGGTTTTGGGCAGATGGTTACATAGGGCTGTAGCCAGTAGCTAACAGAAATAGTGGGCTTTGTTCGCCACAGTTTTGTTCAGGAATGACGGAAAGTTTGAATTAGTAATTGTTCATAGCTACCGACTACAGCCCTATGTAACCATCTGCCCAAAACCGCACTTACCACACGATCCGCACAAACCAGTCCCGATCAGGCCACGTTGGAGGGAAGTAGCTGTACCAGTATGTGAGTTAACTCCATCCATTACATCTTCCTATTACGCTTTTAACTATTCATATTTATTATCCAAAGAATTTTTAACTTATAAACTTCCACGATATTGTATACCTAGACTTCTGTAAATATGTCAATGTACCACCACCCATTACTATCTGCGTTTAACAAACCAACACACACTGTTAGTTCATTCCAGTTAATTCTTGTATTTTACAGTATGACCTGTACCGGAGGCTGCGGTTACAGTTTTTAGTACTCCTGATGATGGATGCTGTGACACCCGAAACATGTAGAGTGACTTTGCAGTAAATAAATATCTGCATACTGTTGCATGTGGTTGGATTTTTATTAACCTTGAATTACGATGCACGGAACCATGGCTTAAAATCTGAACAGAATATTTGCTCGTAGATGGCATCTGGCCGTGACATCTGCCTAGAGATGTCTCTCCATTCATTTCTGCATGTTTTCACATTGTCGAAGTCGTATAGAGCATGTTAACAGGCGGATGTTTGTTCTGTACTGAGCAGCAATTAGATCCAGCATATACGATGCAGTAAATGGTAAATCAGTCCCGTTACAGGCCCGGAGGGGCCCAGAGGGTTCTAGGAAGTTAAGGTTCCCAGATTACGTAACAACGGCACAGGATGGTGGTAAGGTTGTCAGCCTTACGCACCGGCCGCCTTTACCCCCAGAAAATATTCCTGGTACTCATTTCTCTTAGAGGCTGAGTCGACCCCAGGGCCGTAGTGCGATCGGAAGGATTTTATGTCAATGAAAAATCCCAATGACACCATCTGGAATCGAACCAGAGACCTTCCGATTTGTAGCAGTGTCTTAACCACTGTGCTACCGCGGTCCCCCCATACGATGCAGTACACACTGTTTAATACAGAAATATTTCAACCAATTATTGTGTATTAAGTGTGAATATTGATATTTCACTTTTAGAAACCACTGCTGCTATAATACATAATTTTATTATCTCGTACGACAGTGCTCATGTATTTTAGCACGTTCGCTGCCAGCTATTTAATGCCCAGGGGCGTTAAAATGCCAGCCATTTAGAGGGTCTTTCATGATTTCAGTAAAAAAATAATTACACGAAAACTATATGAGATAAAGACTTTAAATTTAGAACATATCTTCAGTAATGTTTCAGCGTGTGATATCGTGTGTAGCAGCCTTCTGGATGCAGAGGTACACCACACTGAGCACAGAGAAATCTAGTCCTTTTCTTGATACTTTTTCGCACACACACACACACACTCGACATTTTCCTGTTGCCGTTTTATCGTTTTTTTTTTTTTGTGGGTGGAATATGGACCAGTTTGTGATTCTTTAGTTTTCCATCAAGCCCACCAGGGGGGTCATTTTTTGGGGCACGTATTGTTGCAGTAGGTGTAGGTGTTCTACTCGAGCCTTGCGACTCGTCAGACTATGATGACGGTGATGATACAGCATCTGATGTGTGTATCAGATTTTCTGTGATATCTGACATGATATCTAGGAATGATTTTTGGGAATTAGGATTATTCTTTGAAAAGGTAACATAACTGTTGAAAAGGCAACATTGCAGATGATAGAAAAATTCTTTATTAGGCCACTTGACAGTTTTACGAATGAATGGGTAATGAGCCAGATTACTGGTCCGCTGTATCAACACCGTGCATATGAGTGTTGTAATCTATGATGCATTTAGGTTTCTTCTTTGCCACACCCCTTGGTCTGCTTGTTGTTTCAATTACTTGAGCTGTATGGAGCGTTGAAATCATATTTACAAGCCTCTTATGTTGGTGTGAGATGAACAGTACTTCCTGGTTCCTACGAAAAGTGACCTCGCCTTTCTTCAACTTTTTTGCCTCTTCTATCATGTCTTTCGGTAATCCACGATTCACTCTGATTGTTCCACAGACTGTAATTAATTTCTGTAATAATTCATTCGTTTGATGGACACTATTGTAATCATTGTCTTGGTATAAGTGGTAACCCTTCCCTTCATAAGGCTCGAGTAGAAAACCCACCGTCCCAGTCAAAGGTCCACATTTACCATCATAAATCTGCAAGTTACAAATATATCCAGTTGAACGTTCACAAACCATCCGTACCAGTATGCCGTACTTTGTAATTTTGCTTGGGTTATACACACGAAATCGCAAACGACCCCGCCAACCAGGCATACATTCATCAAGAGAAATTTCCCTATCTGGTATAAAATTAGTTCTGAAATTATTTACAACAATGTCTAAAATTGTACGGATTTTGTACAAACGATCTTCGTTTGTTCCTGCTTCAATGAAGTGAAGGTACCTTTGGATAAGCTGAAATATGTTCCTAGACATTGTTTGTGGAAATAATGGAGTCTGAAAAATTCCTCTCATTGACCAGTACAATTATAATTTTGGTTTTCGGACTATACCAGTTACAAAAATTAAACCAAGGAATTTTTTCATTTCGATTACTGTTACTAGTTTCCATTCTTCACTACGTGCATTTTTTGTAACGGCGCGGGGCGTTTTCGCGATCTGTTGTTTTGCGTATAAATTTGTCTGGTCAACTACTATTTCAATGAGTTCAGGAGGAATATAATGGTCAAAATAACTCATCACATCTGCTTCATTTTCAACTGCGAATTGCACACCCAGATTGCCTATGAAGGATGGTATTCTTGGTTGACGATCATTTTTAGAAAACCCTGTAGCTGGGGTAACATCTATCTGTCTGCGGCTCGGGCCCGTGTTGAAATGTTACTCTCATTATCACTCTCATTTGCACTTTCAGATTCACTCACTTCACTACTTGAAATTTCGGCAATATTATCTTATCTGAATCACTGTCATTTACAATTTCATTCATCGCATCAGCTGATTCTTCTTCAGTTCTATATCCAATCGTTTTTCTTTTCCTAGACGCCATGTTGCACTGAGAAATATAAACTATCACACGTACACGACTTCACGTATAAAAGATTCTTTATAGCCTGCAGCCAGAGACAGCCCACTCTACCTCTGAGTATAAGGATAAACACGGGTTCATTATATCGCAATGTAAGCATAATAAGCTATAAAAAGGATACAGATAACGTCAGCTAGATATACTGAAGTTGCTGTACAAGTTTCACGCCAGGTCAGCTGATTTAAGCTGAAAGAGCGCGATTGAAAAATTAGAACGACTTAGGTTGAAGCTGGCGATTTTAAGCATGAATTATTAAATCGACTAAGGTCAACTATGGCAGTGAACGTGTTAATAATGTCCATCCGGTACATGTGGTGGCAGGGGAAAAAACGGCTCTTCTTCAGCCATTGCCACGTGTGTTTTGCAAATTCTAAAAACTGCTGAATTGCATTCAGCTTCATGTAACGAAACTGCTATCACATGTAGCTGGTATGATAATACAGGAACTGCAGACCAGTTCCTACAGTCTCAGCATGATGCAGACAGCAGCAGGCTGTGCGACCAAGCAGCGGTCACAAGTACTGCCATTATGTCTACCTTCCGTCCAATACTCAAAGACTGGCGAACGCGCTTGTGCATGCAGGTCTCTTTATTGTCTATTCATTCGTGCCGAGGTCGCAGTGACGATATGGAATTACGTAATGCCTGAGTAATTAACGACGGACACTACTTTGCTCGTATAATAGCGAAATTCCTTATTTTAACAACAGTAATTAATTAAACCCATAACAAAATTGGGATCTTTACCGTCACTAAGTACTATGTGGGTGGTCAAATCAAGAGGAATGAGAGGGACGGGGCATGTGGCACGTCTGGGAGACAGGGTTTTAGTATAGAAACCTGAGGGAAACAGACTACTTGTAAGACCTACGCGTAGATGGGAGGATAATATTAAAATGGATCTTCAAAAAGTGGGATGAGCACATAGACTGTATTGGTCTGGCTCAGGATGGGAACAGACCTCGCGGAATTATGTACTAGCTGAGAACCAGTTAGATTCTCACGATGGACTCTGCTTCATGGAGTTGGTTATTTGGTTGGTTGGTTAATTATAAAAACTGACAAGTATATTCGAAGAATGCATGTAAAAAATGTACCTGTTTGGAAACATGAAAGTCAGAATGTATGAAGTAACTCTAAGTAGTGTTTTGTATGGGAGTGAAACTTGTTATCTACCAAATGGATAGATATTTAGAGTACTGGGCAACATACCTTTGGACGAGGAAATAAGAGGATACTCGTTTAGTCTCCTGTGTAGCTACTGGCTGCAGAAGATTAATTACAGTCAAGACATGACGCAATGCGCTCAAAAATGCTCCTCTCAAATGACATACAGTGACGAATTAACACTCGAAGTCCATAAATATTAATGTCCATACTCGACTCCACCACTAATCAGCAGCACAGGTAAGCAAATCTAAGTTAATCCGTGGAAACGTGTGACGAGAAATAACGTCACATTTCGACTGTGGTGCCATTTAACGCAGCGTGGCTCGTCATCAGCCTTGTATAATTCTGCATTGCGAAGAATCATGGGTGCAGTGGCTCACGTTCATATAGTGTTTTACTTTAATTTAAATAGTGGAATTTATTCTACGTGAAGGGTTTGTGTAATCTTTGTGTTCACTCTAATCGTTCACGTTCGTACACTCGTTGTCCTGTGGAGATATGAGAAACTAAAAATGTAAAAAGCACGGATACTACATCAAACGCTGAAACAGATCTTAAGCTGCTCTTGAGTAAAGGAAAAGCTTAGTACCAAGAAAACGGTGGACGGTACGTAAAAATTTCCTCGCAACAAAAATCATTGAAGAAGTTTCAGTTTCTGTGTAAACTTAAAATACGAGACAATGCTCGATTTAAGTGAATATGCGAGCTTTAAAAGGGTGAAAACAACAAAATATATTAAGGTTGGTTTGCTATTTATGAAATGGTTCCGGCAAGAACAGGTTCTTTTTCACCTGGTTATGTAAGTTTAATGAAAACTTTACCGTTTTAAAGTTTTCAGGCGTTTTCCGGTTTGATAAGCAAAGTTCTTTGAATATTTCCATGAACAAATTCTTAAGAGGAGTTCACTACGCTGCATGGCTGTTGGCCTTCAGCTGCCTGGTTTGTTCAATTCTTCCGAACTTTTCAAACATCTTAACAAAAGACATCCCGTTGTGGTTTGTAAATTGTGTTCCAAGAGTGAGACAGTTAACACAACTGTTTTGATATTAAAACATTATTTGTTTTTATACAAAATTCCTACACATTTCAGTCTCTAAGGGTCGTCATCAGGCTGAAATATAGAAAGATCGGCGGTGAACACTTAAAATTCGTATTTCTTTGAAAGACATAAAGACATGCCTGCTACAGAATTTATATTTGTTAACTTTGCATTAATGTATTTAGACCCACGTGAAAAAGCCTTGATGAAATATAATGTACACACTTAAACACAGCGGCACAAACACGAAGATTATTTTTGTAGACTACATATTGACTTTTAAACTTTGTTTTAGACATCCCGTTGTGACATTAATGAAGCAGGTAACAACACGCTTTATAGTTCTTTATTTCAAACACACAACATTTTTCGGCCACACACAGACTTCATAGGCTAATAATAATAGTATACATAATCAAGAACAATACATGTTATGCGAATATTAAAATGTCAGAACAATCGCTACACGTTAATTCTCGGCCATTTCATGCCGATTCCAGCCGTGAGTGATTTGCCTCATTCACGCTAGGTGGCAGATTGCGACAAGCTGACTTTCCGCGCGTCTGTCGCCATGCAGTACCTGCTTCGTATCGTACGCTTATGCATGAGCTTTTTTTTTTCCTTCCCCCTACGAATGGACTGGATTATCGGCTCGCACCACGCGACGTAAACAGAATACAGGTAAAAATCTGGTGCACGCAACATGCCGGTTAAGTCCACGGTATACTACTGCGTGAGAAAGTTGGAGAAAACTGGTACTTCTCAGGACGAACCCGGGAGACTTCGTCAGCAGATGGCCGACACTGCGACAGTGGATCTGTGCCAGGTTAGAGCGGTATCTCAGAAAATCTTTGCGAAGATTGTCCCATCAACCTTGTTGATTTTAGCCTACTTGTCAAAGAGCTACCAAAAAAAGCAAAGCTTCGACCACACAGAGTGACCACGGTTCGCCAGTTGTTGGAACAAGACAAGCAGAAACAACTTCGCTACTGCCAACGGCTGCAGGACTTCCTTCACAATTCGCCAAGACTGCTTGACATCTCGTAGTTTACGGATAAAGCCTGGTTCCATTTGTATGGTTAGGTGAATTCACAGAATTCTAGGATACGAACTGCCAAAAATCCTTAAGTTATTCGCGAAGAACTATGACATCCGGAAATAGGTGGAGTTTGGTGCGCCATATTTGGTCAAAAGCTCATTCTTTTCGAATGAATTTGTGGACGCCTATTTGCTTATTTGCTTATTTTCTCACTGTCTGTGGAAGAACTAGGCGAAGTGAAACTTAATAAAGGTTGTGTCCATCAGGGTGGCGCAACCTACCACCAGTCAAGAGAATTCAAGGCAATGATACAGGGTTTCTTCGAGGATCGAGTTATTTCCACGGATTTGTGGCCACTACGATCGCCCGACTTCAGCTATACTGATTTTTTTTTGTGGGGCTGTCTTAAGTAGAGAGTGTTCCAAAATGAAACAAGCATAATTGGCACACTGAAAGAGAACATTACAAAAGAAATCAGGCAAGCTGACGGCACAGCACTGAGGCGCACTACTGACAACACGCAACGTCGCATGGCCGAAGACGGCGGTCACTTAAAGTACAGAGTATGACGTCTATTTGTTCAACATGCAACAACGTATGTGTCTTACCAGTATTACACTCAGTTCATCCGTTCGTGATCCATGGTTAACTACTTGGGTTTCCTTCTATATGAATGACCCTACATAACTTTTAAGTCAGAAATCCGTGTAAATAGAATGCCACAAAATAGATTACCCAGAGTAATGAAACGCTACTCCCCAACTGGCAGAAGGAATCATGGTAGACCTTTGAAGAGACTTCTGGATACGTGAGACCGGAACGGGTCAATAAGTGACCCAACTCCATGACAGATAGTATGATGATGATGATGAAATTCGTTTCATGAAAATAAGAGTTTTAAAAGTTCCCCGCCGAGTTTTATAGATTCTTGTCTGGTGATGACCCGTAGGGGATGAAACATATAGCACTGTTATAGAGAACGGAGATGACTAACATTTCAGAATGCACTTTTGCCCTGCGAGTGTCTGCACACCAAGACAGAGAGGATGTCATTTCAAAACCTGTTCAGTTTCAATGGTTCCGCGGGATATGTAGTCTGTTAATAAAGGACAAAGAACATGGGGTATCCCATGGCCTGTATGGTCGCCGAAGCTCACTCCCACACACAACAGAGGAGCTGCAACGTGCTATTCGAGATGAAATTGCTACCATGAATCAAGAGTTGTTGTGCCGAAGTGCTGTCCGTTTTGTACATCGTTGAACTGAGTGTGTTCCGTACGAAGCAGGCCACCTTCAAGAGTTTATCGATCTAACAAAAGTGATAAACAAGTAGCATACTGCTCGCTTTGTACTTAAAAATTGTGCAATTCATTGTATCCTTTTGTTGTTGTTGTTGTTGCACGAAGTGTCAGTTGGCTATACGCCACCCTTACAAAAACAAATAAAGTTTTTATTAAAAAAAATAAGTTTTTTGACGGTTTCACTCTTGACACATAAATTTCAGCTTCCATTTGAGTTGCAGTGTGGAGGGCGGATGTGACGGACTTCACGATTGATGTCGACAGTGAGGTACGTGAAAAGCATCTGTGACTCTGGGGGGTGCTGGAATCTCATATAGGATGTGCAAGCTACAACTTCGACGTTACTACATCTCTCTCAGCTTGCTTGTACCCCCACTATTTGGTTTCGTATAAGCGTTTCCGTCGAAAGTGTACAATGCTGGTGTTATCGGGAGATTGCATGGTTTGGTGCTTTATTGAGTTCTGCAGATATCATATCATATCAGCCTCTTCAATCAAACAGCTTTATTCTTTACCCACCAAATTTCGTCCTCACAGCAAGTACATTTGTTCAAATACGAATATATGCTCTGCCTTCCTTAATATGTCGCAACAAATATATGCTCAGTGACCTACTGTACTTTAAAACAACGGAAAAGATTTTCCTGTTTACTACATAATGAAAGATTAACGATGAGACCTAAACACTTAAGTAGTAGACAAATACGCTTTGAAATTGTGTTGTGTGCAGGGCGTGCGATATTATGCAAGGCAGTTATTTAAGTGTCCACAGTTGCCTAATGTTAGTTCGCTTTTGCCACCCACCAGTGTATTCCTACGGTGCTTATGAGAGGTCTGTATAAAGATCTTCTAGTCGCTACGCTTATTTCGTAAGATACAAACATTCAATACAGCTGATGACAGAAATGTCCTGGAATTTCAAAGGGAAGTTTACGGATGTGCTTGTTCTGAACAGAACAGTAATTTGCAAATACATAAACAGACGCCCGATGACAAATTTCTTGCCCTCTGAAGAAAACAGCGGAAAGAAATTGGTGCAACTTCGGTAACAAATCCAAGCAGATCGCTGACTGAACTGGTGCAGCAGGCAGGGCTTGTTTGCGTCATCAGCACTTCACGCAGTACGTGTGCTACCTTTCAATCAAATAAGGACAGGTTTGTTATGTCTTCATACAGCTATTGTCTTCACAGCCTCATAGCCTCACAGCTTCATAGCCTCACAGCCTCACAGCTTCATAGCCTCACAGTCTCATACGCTCACAGTTTCATAGTCTAACAGCTTCATAGCCTCACAGCTTCATAGCCTCACAGCCTCACAGCTTCATAGCCTCACAGTCTCATACGCTCACAGTTTCATAGTCTCACAGCTTCATAGCCTCACAGCTTCATAGCCTCACAGTCTCATACGCTCACAGTTTCATAGTCTCACAGCTTCATAGCCTCACAGCCTCACAGCTTCATAGTCTCATACGCTCACAGTTTCATAGTCTCACACGTGTAACGTCGGAGGGAGAGCTAGTGCTTTGCAGTAATTTCCTTATCGAGTTCTTATGGGTTATATAACCATTAACTCCGTTCTAAGGGAAGGACGATAAGAATGTTAACTCTATTATATGTTAAAATTCAGTCCTTACCTCATAGACAATAAGGTCCTACATTACTACACCAAATCAGTTAAATTCTTTAAGAAAATATTCTCCGAATATTGTGAGGCTCACAGGGAACTTAGAGTAGAGTGTGCGTGTGGGCAAACAGTTAAAGTTACGGTAGGTAGTACGTAGAGTTACTACTGGGTTTCAAAATTAGATATGTTCTCCCGAATGCTGTATCTTCCGATTTGAGATGAAGAAGGAAGAAGAGAAGTAACTACAGGTTTCACTGACATTTTGTACCTAGCAACAGAAAAGATTCAGAATATTGGCAACGAAGTGTTAAGAAAAGTATTTGGAAGTGAGATACAGGGTGTGGGAAAGAACACGCGTATACAGCGAGAAAGGCGTAATTTATTCTCACTGCCGGGTAGTGTTCATGTGATAATATCAAGGGGGTGAGATGGACAGGACATGTAACACGCACTTGAAGGAAGCTGTGGTGTGCTACAGGATATGTCTTAAAACCTTAAAGAAATTGGCTACTTTGAAGAAGTAAACGTAGCTGTGAGTATAATATTAAAATGGACTATTTGCGGATCTGGACTGAACTAAGTTAACTTCAGCGGTGAGCTCTTAAAAGAAGACAGTGGGCCTTTAGATTTTATTGCAGGCGCAGAATATTTTCACTGCCTAGTCGACTTTCAGCTTATCAAATTACCCCGTTGAGTAAATTTTTAGACTAAATCACGTCCTCATGAAGGTAGATATTAATGACAGTCTAGAAAAGGACATGTTTATAAATATGTGGATGCGAGTGTATTAAAATAACAGGAAATCCTAACCGTACAGAAAGACATAAGAACAGCAGTGTGTATATGCGTGTGAATAGATCTCTGAAGTTTCCAATAACATGTTTAATTAATTAAGCGCAGTTACGAATTTAATTTGCCGCACCATTTGGTGCCTAAGTGAGAGAAAGACCCTTGATGTCGCCCTTCTTCTGCTGAATTGTAAGATTTTTTACGCGAAAACTACGGCTAACGTCTTGAAGACTGAAGTGAAACAGATTTTCTTTAAAGATTCAGTCCGCAACGCGCAGTAAACACCCTCTGTCTCAGTTATAAAACCCTGTCAGCTAATGCTGTATAAAGAAATAATCGCTGTTTGGTCTGAGTTTTATCTATCTATCTATCTGTCTGTCTGTGTGTCTGTCTGTCTGTCTGTGTCTGTATGTCTGTGTCTGTATGTCTATCTATCTGTCTGTCTGTCTGTGTCTGTATGTCTGTGTGTTTGTCTGTGTGTCTGTCTGTGTCTGTCTGTCTGTGTGTCTGTCTGTGTCTGTCTGTATCTGTCTGTCATCTATCTGTCTGTCTATCTATCTGTATGTCTATCTATCTATCTGTCTATCTGTCTGTCTGTGTGTTTGTCTGTGTCTGTGTGTCTGTCTGCCTGTCTGTGTCTGTCTGCCTGTCCGTGTCTGTCTGTCTGTCTATCTATCTGTCTGTCTATCTATCTGTGTCTGACTATCTATCTGTCTGTCTGTCTATCTATCTATCTATCTATCTATATATCTATCTGTCTGTCTGTGTGTTTGTCTGTGTGTCTGTCTGTCTGTGTGTCTGTCTGTCTGTCTGTATCTGTCTGTCTATCTATCTGTCTGTCTATCTATCTATCTATCTATCTGTCTGTCTATCTATCTATCTATCTGTCTGTCTGTGTGTTTGTCTGTGTGTCTGTCTGTATCTGTCTGTCTATCTGTCTGTCTGTCTGTCTATCTATCTATCTATCTGTCTGTCTATCTATCTATCTATCTATCTACTTATCCGTCTAACTGTCTAATTTTCAGGTGACTTATGCCCGTTGTGCTTTCAAAAGTGTATAGTCTATCAAAACTCTCTTTTATATAAAATATATTTCCTTAAAAGAACATAACATTTACAATGTTTCGGCTCTCATACAGCCATCTTCAGGCTGTAACACAAAAGGGCTTTAATATAAAATTGGCAAAGCCTTAAAATGACCAGATCTCGTTTACATGTCTTGTTAAATATAATATATTAATGTATAAAATCTAAATTATAAATATAAATTGTAAAACTGCATGGGATAATACAGACATAAAGTAGAAATTTTGATTATGATAGAAATCTGATATGTTGGCAGTCTGTAGACGTAATTGTTGCGATATTGTTTAAAAGCCACTTCACTCAGAAGAAGGGAAGTCTTTGTCGTGGGGTACCTCTTAACCCTTTGGCACTGGAGCTGGACATTTACAGTTTAGCAAACCATTTATGTAAAATGTGAATATTTTATGAACCAAGAAGGGTAGCATTAGGAAATACACGACATTTTGTGGAGGAATAAACGAAGATGATGAGAGAAATTCTAAAAAAATAATTAAATATATTTGTTGACTAAATATATAAAAAGAGTACTCTGGGGAGTAGCGGTACGGCTGTCCTATATACAGGATGTATGGTGCCTAAAGGTTAAGGTGAATGTGGAGCACTGTTTATGTATAGACTAGAAGCGTAGTACTAGTGCTGAGCGTGGGGGCGCTGCGGTGTTGCCATGTCACAGATGAAGGTTGGTCACATGGATGGCATGCATTGCACTTCTATCTTGGTCAAAATATAATAAGTCTCATTATATAATTGTCGGACTGTGTATTTCGTAGGAAATCTCTTAGATGAAATTGTGATGTAATTATGTAGAGGATTTATATCTTTTATGGCGTACGTTGTGTTGGTCTGTATATGTATTATTGTATGCAGTTATATTACTTACGTTTTTGGTACGTTATATTTATCATGGTCTTGTTTCTTGTGTAGTTGGTGTAATTTGTGTAGTTGGTGTAATTTGTGTAGTTGGTGTAATTTGTGCAGAATGTGGAAATATTTTTTTAATTTTCTGTATAGTCACATGGAATTTTATGTTTTTTTGGTTTGACACTGATCATTTTTTATGTAAGGCACTCGAAGTTTAGTATGGTTAAGTAGAGTTTTTTATTTTTGGTGGTTAGAATACTGATTTCGGTCCCTGAATGTTCTGCGTAGTATGAATGCTGAAAGACTATTGATTGGACGAAAGGGATGATATAGTGAGCTGGTGTGGGGGGGGGGTATGTTAGTTATATTCCAGTGTTTAAAATAGCGTCCATGATTTTATTGGGAAAGATCGTTTGTTTGTCATTAAGCTGTATATTATATATATATATATTTATTTATTTATTTATATTTTGTATTAAGGCCCTTTTAAGTTGCAGCCTGAAGATGGCTTCATGAGAGCTGAAACACTGTAGCTATTATGTTCTTTCAATTAAATATCAGTCCCACTACAGGCCTGAGGCACCCAGAGGTTTCCAGGAAGTTAAAGTTCCCATATTTCGTGACAACGGCACTGGATGGTGGTAGGTTGTCAGCCTTACGCACCAGCCGCCTTTACCCCCAGGAAATACTCCTGGTACTCATTTCTGTTAGAGGCTGAGTCCACCCCAGGGCCATAGTGTCGATCGGAAGGATTACGTCACTGAAAATTTCCAATGACACCATCTGGAATCGAACCAGCGACCTTCCGATTTGTAGCACAGCACCTTAACCACTGTGCTACCGCGGTCCCTTTAATTAAATATATTGTATATAATAAGGTTCTGTCACGCTATAAACTTATATACTGTGCTAAGTCTATATATAATATAATATATATAGATAGAAAGATATATGTATCTTTCTATCTGTCTGTCTGTCTATCTATCTATCTGCCTGTCTGTCTATCTATCTATCTATCTGCCTATATCTTTCTGTCTCTCTCTATCCATCTGTCTACCTACCTACCTATCCAACCATACATCCAGTTTTCCACTATTACTAAGTTCACCGGATCGCATTCTCTTTTCTCCACAGTTGCTGCTTCGTCACATGTTAAATTCCTCTGCTTCATAAGCCTCCCCACTTACTTTTTCCACTTTACTTCGAATCCTCCTCGTCGTCTTCCTCCCGGTGACCAATCCATTATTCGCTTAGGCCATCTGTTATCCTCCGAGATTCATACGCAATGCATAACTACAATGAGTGGGCAGAACGTGGAGTGCGTGGATGTTGGCCTGCGTGGCGCGTAAAGAACCGCAAGATTCTAAATTCACAGACTTTCATTTAGCAGATTAACACTGCATATTACTTGCCGTGCTCCCTGCGCAGGTAGACTGCTGTGCAGCATAGCGTCTCTAACACTCTGTCAGTTGCTCACAGTTTTTCGACGGATGAGTGACACCGTCTGGTTTCAATTAAAGTTTCTCTTCCGGAACAGTAGAGTTGACCTGCAAGGTCTGCTGCATTTCGCCCGAGAATACTTGTATGAGGCGAGCCGTACTGACGTGTGGACTAGCTTACATACCAGGATAATCCAGTGACGCACAAGGGAAGGCATTCTCTATCGGCACAATGTCGTATTATCGATATCTTTCTAGTGTCAAACTGATAATGCACCTAGTAATAATGTTCGGTTATGTATTTTATTGTGCTCTTAAACACTGCGTCTAGAAAAACACGAATGTGATTTGAAATAGGCAACGGCCGATTTATTCCACATGTCGGTGGCTTCACCATCCATGAGTGTCGTGTCTCAACTGATTCCACATAACCTTATTACTTCTTGCAACCTCACAAATTTACCCAGTATGGAAACACACAAACCAGCAGAGGTTCGGTTCTTTGCCTGAGTTTTTTTTTTTAAAGAAACTGTTAAAATAACTACATTTCATGATATCTGCGCACTTCTATGATGTTACGCAGCGTATAGCGGTAATTCCTTACTGACATTTCAGAACAACCTATCGGTCCAATCTTCAAGGTTCAAATGAATATGTGATCGATAGGTTGTCCCGAAACGTTGATAAGGAATTACCGCTATACGCTGCGTAATATCACAAAAGACCGCGGATCTCATCTACTTCGCGACAGAAGGCTGAAATCGTACAAACTAAATCTCTTGTTTCTATAAACAGAGTGTACTGTTTATCATGTTCTTGAGCAGGGTAGCCTTATCGCATAGAAAACCTGCACCTGCTGGGACATCCCGTGACTCCTGCTATGCTCCAGTACACTGTAAAAGGAACACTAAACTAAAACTCCGTGGCCTTAGTCCGCACGCGAACTATACCGACAGAGCGGCCGCCGCCGGTCGGCGAAGTTAGTGCCAACTTTTGCGGATAGAGGGGTGTCACGTGATCAGCGCAACGGGTCCCCA
>Ga0123354_10009172_pt1 | contig 15118 bp, 10 predicted proteins | sample TergutLab28metaG_2_FD_97872 | JGI IMG/M metagenome (GOLD analysis project Ga0123354, IMG submission 97872) | Labiotermes labralis P4 segment gut microbial communities from Petit-Saut dam, French Guiana - Lab288 P4 | ecosystem: Host-associated > Arthropoda: Insects > Digestive system > Gut ...
CTGAGAGACGGGGACCAGGTTTAGACGCCAACTGTTGGACACTGTATCATGCTGAGAGACGGGGACCAGGTTTAGACGCCAACTGTTGGACACTGTATCATGCTGAGAGACGGGGACCAGGTTCCTCGCTTTGAAACGAGAGATATGGAAACAAGTAGAGAGGGTCTGCTTTATTGTTTGTTATTTCAGACTTTTCAGGATGTCAGCTAAAAGATAAAATTTTACTTGTTCTTAGGCACCGGGCCATAATATCTAGAGAGTTAGGCACACACCTCCACTGCCAGGAATAGTAATTGTAATGGGGTATACCTCGAATGTTTGCGAAGATCACATTCTAAATCAGCACTTCACAACAGATGAAGTAAATATCTGAGGTTCTCAGGGTGGTGGCGATAAAGGTGGGATGTGACACCGTCCAGTTTGTTACAGAGATACGAATTATTTAGATGACAGTGCTGCTTTCGTCTTCAAGGTAAATTAAATACCTTCCGAATATTTAGACACCAAGTTCCTTCAAAACTTTTGTGGGTATCTAATATACCAATCAGTGTCACATACAGAAAAAATTAGTTTTGGTGTAAATTGAGCTACAGATATCAGTCCAAATTTTGATTACAGGCTACATCGAGGTTAAGAATGTGTGAAGCTCTCTGCTACTCCCATACACTTCTAAGGCGTCGCGCTACAAGGTCGCCCATGATTGAGGGCTATGCTCTACATCACTCCTGATTTTTCTTTCCTTTTCTTTGGGGGGGGGGCTCTGCAGCCCAAATCGGGAATAGGCCACCTTGTTTAGCTTAATTAGGCACGCGCACCTGTTGTGGACTCCTTCTAAAGGGTGATGACCTCGTCGCAGAGACAGCTACCTACACAACACACAAAATAACAACAGACGAATTTCCATGCCCTCAGCGGGATTCGAACCCGCGATCCCAGCAATCAAGCAGCTGCAGACCTACGCCTTAGAACGTACGGTCACCGGAATCGGCTAATTAATTCATAGCTTATATAATAAATTGTTTCAATCACAGAGATTATATAACGTGACCAAGAATGGTGAGCAACCCACAAAGATACTCAACCAACACTTTTGTGTATGACCTCTGCCAAGAAACTAACCAACACCTATAAACGTCCGCTATGTAAGATGTGAAGTGGAAACTCCAAAATATACGTACGGGGCTTTACCGACACAAGATACTTTCGATAATTCTGATAGCCTTGAAATTTTTTATTGACTGCACAAGGCCGTCATTCACTGCCATTCGACAGCGTTAACGATTAGATGGGAGCGAATGGTGAATTGAAAAAGATGTGCAAGGAAGTGGTCGGAGTTTAATTGAAAGTAATATAAGGTACTCCGAGATTTGCCTGGATGAAATGCGGCACAGTATGGCAAATCCCAGCGAAGGCAGTGTCCTGGCCGAGATTTGAGAAGAAGAGCCCACTCGATACTCATTGAATTGGAGCGCGGTATGGGCCCGAAAGCCTATCTGGAAGTTTTGGACCCACAAGTGTAGTCTAAATTACTTGAACTCGGAAATTAATACGCTCTACACTGTTTTATTTATTTTTGCGTTAGTTCATTATATAATGGATCAATTTTTAATTAGAGAAAAAAGAGTTAAGAATTCAACCAGAATGCACAGCAGTTAGTTAAATTACTGTTGCCAGATTTACGAAACCAGAAAAACCACCAGCGAAGAAACTGCCTGAAGATGGAATCAGACTTGATGCTCGCTTTTGGTGCTGTGCCACCGGGAATCGAGAAGCTGATGGCTACCGTCGCAGTAAGTTCACGTCTCTAACACGGATAAGTATAAAAACTTTTTAGGTCTACTTGTTGTTTTTTTTACTTAATTTATTTTGACACTGTAGAAGTACAATGAAGGACAGTGAACGATAATTTTACAAAACATTAAGTTAGAAAAGTAGCAATTGCGAAATTTGAGGTTTCCATAGCGATATTTCGCCGGTTGGTAGGTTTGAAGACTTTAAACCCCTTAACCAGCAAAACATCCCGGAAGACCAGTATCCTCAGAGTAGACAGAGTTATTAATATTTTCAATACCTAATGGTACACGTACACGTTTTGTCTATGGCAGTCGTACGTGAGAAACAGAGTTTGAAGAGCACTGACAAACACATCCTTTTACTACAAGACGCATTCCCCAACGTTATTCTATCATCTGTATGCAAAATTCACGCACTTCCCCCACTTATTAACAGTTATGTGAGAGAACATCTGTGCTATAAATACTGGAGCTGCAGATAGCCGCCAAACCCCATTCACAACCGCAACGTTTAACCAATAAACAGTTCCACTCCCAGTTTCCAAATTTTTCCAATGATGATAGCCGCTATACTATTATATGTGAGCGGATGGCGTGTGGCTAAAACCACATTCCATGCGGTATATACAGCGTTAGGCTAGGTTTTAGTCATCCAGGGGGGGCGCGAAACGGTCCACAAACTTATTTTCATTTGGATTCATTCTTGTTGTTATTGTTGCGTATATTCATTTACAAAACAAACAGAGAACAGAAGAGCCTGAAGCGTGGTAGACTACGGAATAATTTTCTTCAAATCCTCCTTGGGTCGCTCTTTCGAGGATTTTGTAACGACGCTATGCCAGTTGCTGAGGACTGTAAATGTTCATATGATCAATCCTTTCAACAATAAGTTAATTGTGCAAATTACGTTTTTCTTCTCAAATAATCTGATCTGGGAGAGATGAGTAACAATTAACTGGGGAGAATTGCTTAATGATATATGTTTACCGTCTAGTTTTCCAGAAATATGACATGAAAGAATTATGAACAAATCTAGGCATGGGGAAAATAAAGATAAGAGTATCAACAATATTTTTGTTCTCGGGCTTGGTTGTCTGTGTGTACGTGGGAAATGGTACTAAAATATAACTCAGAAAAAAGAAGAAATAGAGGTGCAAACCGAGTTTAACCGGTTCAGGAAAAAGGACCCAACAGCTCCTCGTGTAATCATGATTGTGGACTTCCAGGTTTTTGTAAAGTTCGGAGTCGGAGTGGTTTAACCTTTAGGCACCATGCATCCTATATATAGGACAGACGGGCCGCTACTTCCCAGAGTACGCTTTTTATATATTAGTCAACAAATATATTTAATTATTTTTTTTAGACTTTCTCTCACCATCTTCGTTTATTCCTCCACAAAATGTCGTGTATTTCCTACTATTACCCTTCTTGGTTCATAAAATATTAATATTTTACATAAATGGTGTGCTAAACTGTAAATGTCCAGCTCCAGGACCAAAGGGTTAAACAGATTTGTGAGGCTCGTTCAGAAAGCGAGTTTCTACAGAATTTAACTGTTTTGTTGATCACTCAGTCCATTTGCCGGTAGGGAGTAACTGTGCAGGTAGACGTAAACTGCAATAGGCGGAGCAGGTATCAGTTAGGTGCTATGCACGGTGGAAGTTGACCTGCAATGGTAAAGTTCGTATATTAATTTGGTTTTCGTGGACGAAACGTCTTTTCTCCCCTCAAAAATTCAACGCCATTCCTTAGGGGTGTACAAGTATGGCGTAATGAGGATTCAGCGAGTCAGAAAATTTAGTAGAAAGTTCGTGGATGGTCGGACGGCCATCCGTGATGAAGGTCGCACCGGCTGGCGCAGAATATGTGGACGCAGCACGGGTGAAGAAACTTGATTCTGGAAAAACAGACAGGCCAGAATTCGAGATATCCGCAGCACAGGAGCTGTCCACCAAAACTTTGCACAACAGTGTCCATGAAGAACTGGGATACTACAAATAACGCGCACGGTGGATACCGAGATGTCTGCCTGAAGAGCAAGAGAGTCTACGAGCTCCTGAAAACACAGAGGGACGGGCGATGAGTCTAGGATGCAGGAGGAGTCATTCACGGTGTATTTACGCCTCGAGATACAGAAATTAAAGCCAACAATCGAAGAGTCCTGGACATCTGCCACGAGGTTCCGTCATACACCATGTCTGGCACAGGAGTTCTTGCAGTTGTTTCGCTGAGAACTGCTGAACAATCCAACTTATTGTCCTGACCTTTAAAAGACATTTTAGTTTCTGTAATATTTTTTTTTTTAAATTCTGATGTTATGAGATAATATGGAAAAAAACATGGTTCAACCGGACAGGTCATAGATGACTATATGACGCATGCGCATTGAGTGCAGGGTAACTAAGGATACAGACACACATTCAGAATATGTACGAATGTTTTTCAATGTTGTGTTTTAGGTTCATTGCCTGTCTCGTTACAGAATATCACTGCTTCAATTTCTAAGCAGTCTTAAACTTGCGATGTCTCAGTCAACCGGCTACGTCCTCGCTCTAGAAATTGTAATCGATCTTAGTTCAAAAAGAGCTCTCTTTCAAATTTTTCAGCCTAAAATGCAGATCAACGTACCATTTACCCAAGTCACATCTTAGAGGTTAATCAGGTTTAAACTCGTATCTAGCAAGTCAAGTACAACTGAAATCGTTGAAACTTAGGAGTTCGATTTAATTTAACAGAAGATATAAACGACTGAGATTACACATTTAATTATGTGAGCACGTACGTTTTAGTTTTCTCAATACAAGTTCCGTATCAGAAATAAACAAACATCAAAGTCAAAGAAATACACAGTCTCTGAAAACACAGTCAAAATGTTTACTAGAAACTGAATGGCGTTCTTCCACACTTGTTCGATCCAAGAACAAAGGTCTTAATGAAAATCTGTAAATACGTCAATTCTTGTCTTTCTTGCTTCGTCTCTTTCTTGTTTCTCTTCTTTTTCCCCCAGTGTCTGTGTTAGTTTCTTTTGTGACTTACCATGGACACACTTTGGTAAACACCGTCTTTACACGGTGTTTAAGGAGTGTGAAAACAAACTTGCTGCATACGTAACTTTCATCGCCTTAATATATGTAAACACTTAAGAGGCCACCAGACACTTCGGTTTACATAACTGCCATACGCATTTTCCTTCAACACATGGCACATTAAAATTACGAAGTGTATTCTGGAGTCTGGAGAGGGGAAGAAGAAATCACAAGAATAAGGTCAGTTTACAAGAGATCGCACTTACTAGAAGTACAGTAACCGGAAATGAGGTGTAAATCAAATCACGAGGTTATAAAACTTGGCTGAAGCTCTCTGCATCATTGCACTGTGGGACAGAGGAGCTGCCGGAAACAAGAACGAACAAATGAAGCTGCTGGATAACCCGGTGTAAAGCGTGTCTGATTCGATTCCTGTGGCTAAAGTACGTTTTGTCTCTTGGCTATACCTCACATCAAACGGACTCAGGTTCGGAGCCCGCTCCTTTAATGAGGATTTTATGGTAGATAAAGATTTAATTGGGAATGCATCGCTATTGTGACTGCTGCTTTGGTATTCCACTGGCATTTTAGAACTACGCATGCTAGGAACAAAACAAGTATCTTATGCGCTATGTTTTCATACAGATTTGGGTATGACTGAAAATGGTTTAGGTATAAATTAAATTATAATTAATCTGATTAGAGTTAAGGAGCCCAAATAAATACACAAACACCCATCTCACTAATGCTTATGCATCCATGCCATTATGTAGCACATTAACTACTGTGACTAGGATACCAGATGCAGGGCGGAGGAATCTGGGTTTGATTTCCGTTAGGAGAAGAAACGTTTCTCTTGCTCTTAACGTCCAGACCAAATCTGGTGCAATGCTGTCCTCCAGTCTACTGGCATTAGAGCGACTTGGTCATGAACCTGTACATCCAGCCGTAAAAATTTTCATGGTGTGGAACTTAATTATGCACAGGTACAATTTAAGCTGCGTCTTTACACCCATATGCGTTGAGGGATAAAGGCGTAAGGTTGAGAGGTAGGTAAACATGTGTGAACTCCAAGAAAACCAGCATACCACAACTTGTTTAGATTTTGCACACTTCGAAACTGAAAGGGGGAACTTAATTTGGAGCATAACGGTCAGTTTACATGAAGTTCAAATGTAAGTAAACGCCATCAATTTCATCAACACGACTCATAGAAATGTTGATGCATTGTAGACATCATTATTTGAATATCGGCGAAAGCTGTTAAAATCGCTCTACGAATATTACTTTGGATATTGTTCGTTGATTGACAGAAATATATTGAATACACAAGACGGTGCCAGATTGGTTTCTACTCCAGCTGTCTGGTAACAACCTTCATGATACTAAAGGAAAATTACTGTTTTATTTTCAGAGAGTGGCAATGATTTGAAACTGAGCCCGAAAACCTGTGAATACTAAGGTTAGTATACCAACGACTATAGAAGCTTGGGTTCGACCACAGCCACAGCCACAATACGAAAATGCAAAACATAAAGTCTACCAAAACAATAAAAACTAAACACGTGAACAAGGCAGTAGTGCCAACACTCGAAACGTCTTGTATGTTTAACATGCTACTTCAGCCAATGAAACGAATTTCATACCTCATAATAACTATGGCCTACAGCACAGTGGTAAAGGTAAAGGTAGAGCAGTCCCGTTACAGGCCTGGAGTGGCCCAGAGGGTTCCAGGAAGTTAAGGTTCCCAGATTTCATGACAACGGCACAGGATGGTGGTAAGGCTGTCAGCTTCTAACACAAATGAGTACCAGGAGCATTTCCTGGGGTAAAGGCGAACGGTGCATAAGGCTGACAGCACAGTGGTACCACCAACAAATTGTATTTTGCCCACATAATTACATGATTAGCAGGATTTTTAACAATGGACAGCGAGATTTTCCTACACACAACGGACTAGTCTTTACAATGGATGGAATCTGATGTTGCCAAGTGGGGAATGAGTTTTTAAATACACGTGAAACAGACCAATTCCAGTCTTTAAATTGCTAAATTCTGTAATTATTATTTATTATTATTTGGGGTATTTTATTAGTTGTAATTATCTCAAGAAACCAAGGAAAATTACTGCGAAATAGCTCTACTGTTGATGAGCTGTAACAAACGTACAAATTCATCTGCATTAAAACACTATCAAGAGAAATGACAAATGCAGCACACGTAATTGTACAGTTAACACTTAAAAATAATACGCTCATTGTCCCCCCCCCTGGGGTACTTCAGCCCATCGCGAGCCAGGGCCTCCTCATTCACGAGGTTTCTGGATCACACACAACGACGCATCACAGTCGGTAGGACTCCTCTGTACGAGTGATCAGCCCGTCGCAGAGACCTCTACCTGACAACACACAACACTCACAACAGACAAATATCCATGTCCCCGGTGGGATTCGAACCCACGATCCCAGCAAGCGTGCGGCCGCAGACCTACGCCTTAGACCGCGCGGCTACTGGGACCGGCACATTGTATTACCTGACAATATAACAAGATACAGAATTTTGCCCGTGTGGTTTAGTTATCGGTTTTAATGAGTCTCGGAATTAGGAGGCCAAGGCTCAACTATGGACTGTCGTGCCATAGGATGGATGGATGACTCTCAGAATTAGGAGCAGTTATTTCCCTAAACAACACTAACGGATTTTTCTTTGTAATGAAAGTGTGTGGTGTTGTCTTTATAGTGAGATTTGAATTTTTAAGTATAATTACATTAATTTTAACTTGAAAGTAGTTAGGGATCTTCAGTTAGTATTAACTGTAATGAAACAATGCGTATTCTTTCCGTGACGCACGTTCTTTCAACATACACATTTATGGCTTTCAAAATCGCCATTGCGATTTTCCTGTAGTGGAACAAAATTTCTAATTTTGGATATGACATTACATCCTGCATGTAATTCGTCATCATTAGGCCCATTACGGTTTTACTGGCCAGTGATCAAGGACTTGCGTTTGTCAGGGACGTGACTCAAGATTTACGAGTTTGAATTAATGTAAAGGGCAGATAGAAACAAGAAAGTAGAAAGGAAAACTAAGAAGAGATGGAAAGAACATACAAAACACAAGGATAATATGTGCAGATAAATAACAGTTATCGAGAAAATACATTTTAATTGATGACGTATAATCCAGCCGATCTCGGTGACCGTACAGTGTAGGCGTGCGTCTACGGCCGCTCGCTTGCTAGGATTACGGGTTCGAATCCTGTCGGGTGCAGGAATGTCAGTCTCTTCTGAGAGTTGTGTGATGTCAGGTAGAGGTCTATGCGACGGGTCGATCACCTGTGCAGTGGAGTCCTACCGATTGTGTTTACGCGTGTGCGTGTGTGTGCGTGTCGTTGAGTGTGATCAAACGCAACAATAAACCTAGACACCTTCAAAAAGTATGTAGGGAAAAGTCAGAAAAGAAAGAAAGAAAGAAATAAAGAAAAGAAGTACAATTTTCCTTATTAACCCACTACTCTTAACGTATTAATAAGGCAGATTAATATTTTTCAGTGAGCACTCAAGACATCTTTGGTCTTTCCGCAACTTCCATCGCGAAGTGCAATACTTCAGTACAAAAAGTCTCTCTGTGTTATCATTTTAGATTATGAAAACTGAGGCTGAAAGAGTTTTTGTAGGACAGTTTCTGGCTGGGTCGTTCCTCTAGACACGTGCAAGCAGCGCTGCATGGGTTGCAACGTGGTGGTCCTGGGGAGGTCTCAGCTGTTGCTGCAACCTCTCACTCTGTGCTACTTGTTGATATAACCCAGGCAGAGGGCCTGGGGTTATGTTACTTTGTTATTATATTCTGCGCAGTCTTGCATGGGTGAGAAACGTAGTATCAATGTTAAGGCAGCTTAACGGCATTTTGGGGACAAAGTGCTGAGGGAGAGAGTTGCGCGTAACAGGTAAACTGAGACGAGTTAACCTTTTGACGCCTAATGTCAACTATAGTGGTCGTACCGCACCGCTAACCTCTAAATTTGCATTTTATATATTTATTTAACAAATATAGGTACTGAATATTTTAAACATTGTATATACTCTCCGTTTTTTTCTCTTCAAAATGCAGTTTATTTCATAATTCTAACATATTTGGTTCCTGTATTATTCACATTCTATATACAGGGTGTGTTAAAATTAAAACAAATAATTCCGGCGCCAGAAGGTTAAACAGTCGTTACTATGTGCGTAAGTAACAACATTAAACAGGAAATAACCTGCGGGTGTAACATGAAATGGCTATAACATTTTTACTAGAAATCCCCGTTGATTGTGTTCAATTATGACAAAATATTCAGACTAAAGTGATGTTACATTACGTACTGTATTATATTTCTGAAGTCATATTGAAGAAGAATGAGGTCAAGGTGTAACCATTTGAAATGCAAAGCATGCAAAGCCAGGTATAATTTTAAAAGAAAAATTAAAAAAACCTCTTTTTGTACCACATATCTAACCTCAATCACTTGGACATGTCTCAGGAAGAGACACATTTATACCAAGATACGAGTATAAAGATGATGGAATTATTTTTATTTTATTATTTTACTGCAGCTATCTGTATATAATACTCCTTAACAATTGCTGATGTACGTACAAAACCACAAAGTATCAAACACTGGTCTTTCAAAAAATCCATCGAAATTTTCTTCCAGTAGAAGAGGCAGATATTTGCACCTAAAATGTGGAATGAAAATAAAGTATAAACCCGTAGCCAGCAGTTTCATTGGCCGTACCTCTTGCCTCATATTTCTGGGGGCAATTACATCTACGAAACTGACATAAAAGTGACAGCACGGTGCTGTTGTAGGATGCAGGCTTGTATATAATTTGTCGTTTGTAAGAACAGGCTTATAAACTATTTGCCCGTTGTTAGATGCAGGCTTGTACAGCACTTGCCCGTTGTAAACCCTCGTCCAGTTGCCAGAACATATGAAAGACCAGACCTGCAGCCGGTCCACGATCCACTAGTAGCGAAATGTCACGTTTCACAGCAGCCTTTATCGTTTGCCGAAGCTTCACACTAACTGTGCAGTCTAATTAATTTAGAGTTAATAGTTTTAAATTCAAAATAAAAAAAATCAATTGCAGGGAAATTCGAGTCATTTGACAGTTGCAAAAGAACCTCCACATTTGTAGGTAAGCTTTCATCTTAAAAAGGATATTTTTGCATTAGCTATAGCAACAAAAAAATCACACTTTTATTTCAGGGTTGTCCTAAGATTGTTTTCATTAAATATTTCAACGCCTTTCGAGTGCGGAAACTGCTCTGGCATAAATGTTTTGCGGGTAATCTGAATTGAAATATCATGAACAATATGGTTGTATACAATTTGACACTGATGAAAACCGTTTCCTTTTTTCACATTCACAATTCTCCCGACAGCGACTACGAGGATAATCCTCTGTGATGTGCGTAGTGTAGTTTGGCGGGTAAGTAATGAAATTTCAGGGAAAAAAAACTGCTGATCAATGACAAAAGCAGCAAGTTATCCTGGAACCTCGTTACACATCTACCAGGATATACGGCGTCACACTCATCACACGGTTACCTTAAGTTTTCTTATGATCCTCCCATTTGTGGCTGCTGTGGTAACTCGGTATGTATAAACGACGGATCAATCGAGGAATCGTGGTTTGATTCTCAGTAGAGGCAAGTTATATTTCTCTTCTGCAAATGTCACGGCCAGGTGTGTGAGCCACCCAGCCTTCTGTTACCTGCGGGTAATATACTGGAATATAAAGGAGACACGGTTCGACATCACTTGGCATTTAATGTTGACACAGTATTTCGGTAACGAAGATTTTAAGCATGAGAATTGAAGAAAAAATAACGTAAAATTATTCCAGGACACTTCTTCTCGATGTTAACCAACTGGATGAATTATGTACCTTCTACAGCAGTGTTTCTGAACCTTTGTGAGACCGCGGCCGGTAATTTCTTTTTTCATAAGACGAGGACCCAGTCCCAACAGATTTACCCGTCAGTACTTTCCATTATTTTTAAGTTCATACATTAAACTAGCGTATGTATTAATAATTAATTATGGCATAATCATAAAAAGCATTAGTACATAAGGGTGTGGCATGTTGACAAATATAAAATTACATTTAAATTAGTTATCAATCACTGGACTAATGAAATCTTGTAGCATATTGTAGTTTCCTCAGGCCAACATCTGGGTCTGACTTTTTCAACACATTCACGAATATTATTCTCCTCAGAATATTTCCACTATAAAAAATTTATTAATGAAAATTGCTTAGAAAAATAAATGACAGATTGCAGGAGCCTGTTGCTGTCTCTAACGTAAACACGTAACGTCTCCGGGTACTTTCAGTGAATTTATTGTTTCCGTTGTAAACTTCTTTCGCCAAATCAGCTCTCCCCGATTGTCCAGTAGAGTGGTTAGGTACATTGCTGATGATCGCAAACCCCTTTTCCGCTTTGTTGTGTTAAGTAACGCGCAAACTGTGAACTCCTGCCGGAGTGTCAGACCATAAAGTAGCCAGCAGACCGTGCCTTTGGCACGGCGAATTTTATTATGTTTTCTTTATAATTAAATACGCGAAACCGCTTTGAAATTACATTTGTTGAACACTTGTTAATGGGAAGTCTCTGCAGGAGCTGCCGACTCCTCAGTAAAGTTTATTGTAGCTCTTGCTAAATAAAACAAAAAGTCTTTTAGCAATGTACACGTGCTTCGGCTCGTTCTGGCAAGGAATGAGTGCACAAGGAAAGCGTCAAGACTGACACAAAAGATAGCACAATTTTTTTTTTTTAATATTCAACATTCTGACAGGTAAAAATGTGTGAGGCATAGCCGCTAGTCAAGGCGCATAATAATAATAATAGTATGGTATATATATTCTCATGCAGAAAGCAGTAATACTCTGCATATTCCGTGTATTTAGAAAAACTTTCAGCTGAATAATGAATGCAAAGTGTTTAGTGAGTGACCAGTACTCTTTCAAAACTGCTGCAAATTAATAATAATAATAATAATTGTTATCTGAGCTTTTGTGCGAAAGTCATCGGGAAGTCCCTCATCGATAAAATGAAAAACTGACACGATGTGGTGAATAACACCATCAGTTGACATTGAGAATCTCTCATACGTGAAAGTATGCATATGTCGAACATGACAAGGCCATAGGGCAATTGACGTGGCCTGTCAGACGCACAGAATACCGAAGACCTCTGCTAGTAAATCAAGTACCAAATGAAGTTAATCATCAAAAGCAGTCTTCTATTATAGATTAGAAATTGTTTTATTACATTAAAACAAGAATGGAAAATGTCCCTTGTGACTACTCACGAGTAAATGAAAGGCGTGCATGGGGAATCGAAAGAAAAGACCGCACATTCTCCTCTAACTATGTTTAGCAGTGATCGGCTTCAAGCGTCAGAAGTTTTACTTCCGGGGACAGAGTCCACAGTGTCCGTTGGACCGGACGGTGTTGCAGGTGTGGGCAGGGCGGACAAAAGAGAAATTTTCTTGTACCTGCAGAAAAAAAAGCTGGCCTTCCTGCCTGTAGCAAGTACCCTATTTGTTCAACATGGTTATAATTAATATTGCTATTATAAATGTAGGCTCTTAAGTAAGAAATAAACACAGAATTTTGACTTAAACATTATAAAGAAATAACTTCAGGCAACGGAGTTCTTCTTGAGAGGCTAACAACTAATCAGCCAGTCAACAAATTACCCGTATGTTACGTACTCCGAAGATTCAATACCGCTTTCACAAGACCCGCCACTTGTAACTGTCCTGAGCTACATGAATTCAGTACATGCTCTCTTATACTCGAACTCACATCTAGTCTTCCTTCAGATGCGCTCACCAAACCCTGTACGCACTTTTTTTCTCCCCATTACGTGCTACATGCCCTGTTCATCTCATTCGTCTTTATTTCCCGAATAATATTAGGGGGGGGGGGTAGGAGTAATCAAGTTCCGCACCAATTTAATTATACCTATTCGAATTAAATTGTTACCACTTTGTTCACCTGTAAGATTCCTCAAAATTTAATTTAACTTAACTTGCAGTGCATTACAAATTAATCACTAAACATGAATGAAGTCAAGGAAAACCAACATACAAGGATTTCATAAGGTTTTATGTCCTTTGCCATATAAAGAAGAAGTTGAAACAAAATATGTTTTATAAATAGTTAATGATACTGAGATGTTTAAAATTACTTTAACTCTTTGGTATAGCAAGAAGTGTGTAAAGCAAGGATAAAGCTGGCACTGTGAACTCCATAAAGGCGCAGGGTAGGAAGTTAGCGTAATTCATCCTTTAACTTGGCACTACGCTTAGGCTAGTGGTCAGCTTCGCCTTCCGGGTGCTGTACATCCGGGGAGACAGCCCTTCGTACAGATTGGAAAGGAGGCCGGGTGGGCACCAGAGCCTGTCTGGACATTTTTGCGTAGAATATGATGATGATGATGATGATGATAATAATAATAATGTACGGTAGACAAAAAGGCAACAATGTACAGCAAAATGTTAAAATTTTTCTGCCAAACAGTGAAATCAAAATATAAGAGAAGGTATTTGCTGGGTTGCGTGCGTGTGTGTGTGCGTGTGTGTGTGTGTGTGTGCTCTTTTTTATGGGTGTTAAGCCAGAGATTGGGGCGAGTCAACTTCTAAGGCACTCTCCACTTCAACAAAACGCAAGTCAACATTTTAAAGAATAAAATTACTTTAAGAAACCTCACTGATATTATTTTGAGCTACTTGCAGTGACGATGGAAATAGTTCAAAAACATGTCAATGGTGTTCCGCATGTTACACCATTGTCAAAGAACTGCATGCTACAAAATTAGTCTTTGTGATCATAAAAATTTCAGTTTCTACATTTCACAGTGTCTCCATTATACAGAACAGTCGGTTAACGCCATTAAAAAAGTTGCTTTCGAAAATATTTGCTGTTTATTTTCACACACTAATACCCCCCCCCCCCTCTGTGGAGAAAGAGAAGCAGAAATATGTCATGATAATAGGGGTGTACAACAACTAAGCTTTATAGGACAGAATGAAGTTTGTTGTTTGGAAGGTGAAACTTGCGACTGTTTTCTGATATTTGATACCACCGCCCTGGATAATGATGATTTATACCAAAACATGTCGGACTAAAATAAGAAACGTGACGGTTTGTGGCTGTTGAACCTAGACGGTTGTTAATATCTGTTATAGGTGATGATTAAAACAATATGATAGGTGTCCGAAGGTGATAGTGAAGGTCACTCAGCTGAACGTAGAGCAGAGACGCTAATCTTTACAGCGCAGTGCTCACTATAATCTTAGTTTGACCTCGTTCATCATAGTTTGACCACTCTGGTTTCGAATCCCAGAAAACCCTCCAAATATTGTTGTTAATTGTGTAGTTCTGTGTATTGTATGTGTGTAAATGTGTACTGTACTACTGCCACCGGGCATCAACACAACTGTAGTTAACAAATATATCATATCATATCTTCATATAATATCATATATCAAAACACTCGGGCGGATTACGAAGAGTTCGGAGGGAAGCGAGCAAATCAAAATAATTGATTATTTATACAGCTGTCTACCTCATGTGTTATTGCACTGCTCTCTGTCTTTTAAGTCACTTTTGTGTATGTTCCAGAACACACAGCATAAGTTTCTTGTCCCCACGTGCCTTGTAGTCACACATGTTCACTGACGCACTCTCGCAAAGAATCAGTGTGCTTTCAGCGGATACGGACTAGTACAGTATACAAGAACAAAGTCTTAAAACATTTTTTTGCGCTATCCAAAGCACATAAACAGACGCCACCAACACATGATCACATGACTTGTACTCCACGTGAAATCTGATGACACGTGCTATGCGAAACAATAAAGATTCTGGGGATTCTGTCTGTTTACTTGTCTGTTCCTGTACAAATAACTCGTCACTGTTACAGAGCTCTTATTTCCGTTGCTCTGGGCACACGTTTGCTTTTGTGGACATTGTGAAATGATAAGGAATTGGGACAGATTAAGACGGCAGACAGACAGCAGTAACACGGTCAAGGGCGAGTTCTTCAGCAAGTCATATTCAGACGATCAGGTAGTGAAGTCACGCAAAAAAAAAAATACTTCCACAGAGAAGTAAAGATTCGAATACACACATACATATGTACATACATACATACATACATGGGTGAGGGCCCACACAGGAATACACGGCAACGAGTTAGCTGACAGAGTAGCCAAAGAAGCGGCGCAGAGTACCGTA
>Ga0123354_10009175_pt1 | contig 15114 bp, 13 predicted proteins | sample TergutLab28metaG_2_FD_97872 | JGI IMG/M metagenome (GOLD analysis project Ga0123354, IMG submission 97872) | Labiotermes labralis P4 segment gut microbial communities from Petit-Saut dam, French Guiana - Lab288 P4 | ecosystem: Host-associated > Arthropoda: Insects > Digestive system > Gut ...
GTTGCGCTGACCACGTGACACCCCTCTATCCGCAAAAGTTGGCACTAACTTCGCCGACCGGCGGCGGCCGCTCTGTCGGTATAGTTCGCGTGCGGCCTAAGGCCACGGAGTTTAGTTTAGTTTAGGTATGGAAGAGAGGTGACAAATTTCCCGAAGAAGTATGTTGAAGGGTATGAGTTTACCTTGAAGCTAGAGGCAGAATTTCTGCCGAAACGTTTGTACTTAGATATGTCATGACATCCGATCCCAGAAGGAAGTAACTTAAGGACAGGAAGCATTTCAGAATCGCAGTATTCTCCTTAATTTCTTTATCAGTCTTGGTTTTAGCATTAGGCAGGTCTGAAACACGTATTTTTTATAATTCATTTTGCAATTTTCGAAAGAAAACACAATGGAATGTCACTCCATAGCGAAGTTTCATACATTGATGTTCAAATATGATAGTTCGGGGATTTAATTATAAATAGAATTCATTATTTTCAGAAAAGGTTACTGTCTTCTGGGATATGACCCTCTGCAATCTTGTATACGTGTATTGAGGTTTCGGAGGAACTTCCTGCCTCTGTCAGCAAGGGACATAAATATCGTCCTGTAAAATGTCGGTACAGTTCTGTCAGACTAGGTGAAGTCGCTACCTTGAGACACTCCACCGTAACGTTTTCAAAACTATTTGGTTGGTCAGGTTAGCGATGCGGAAGAAAATATTGGGAAGACCTACCAATTGATGGGAGAACACTATTACAGGGAATCTCATAAGAAGGAGAATGTAAAGTGGATTTATCTGGTTAACGATACAGTACAGTCGTGAAGTCTTTCAAACAGAGGCATGAAGCTACAGGTGTCATGGATGGCGTGACATTTCTTGACGTGCTGAACGAATGTTGGCTTCTAAAGAATGCTTGTACTGCATGGAATTGGTTAGTTTTTTATTTGATTCACTGTTTGATGAGGAATATGACGTTCTAAAGCTTTATCTCTGTTTGTTACTTCGGTCCCACTTCAAGAGATTAAGAAACGCTGCACATCCGTAAAGAGCCAATTCAGAAGGTCCGTGAAGTTCCCGCAAGAGGGAGAAGCTGAAAAATATTGAATAATATTATTGTAATATTAAAAAGACGATTAAGCTGGAGGCACCTTTCACGTTTATCATCCCGTCTTGTTGTTATCTTTATGTAAATAAGTTAGACTGAAGATGACTTTGAAAAGCCGAGTAATGCTGTTGCAGATAGTGTAAGAAATACTTGCAAATAAAAATTTGTGGTTGGCCGTGTAACAGTTCCATTTGTCTCAATAACAGCAGCTGGGTACGGAACAAGTGCTAAGAACTGGCAATCAGCATACAAAGTTTAGTCGGATAATAGAGGGAGGAGATAACTGGTGAGACATATGCATAGACTTGAGTATAATACCTCGCATTAAAATAAATCTTGGTTAGGGATGGTATATGAACTATAATGGGATTAACGAAGCTAATGCCCTGTAGAGGGTTTTGTGAATATTCGGAACCTGTAAAGGCTTTTTTTCAGAAGTTGTCTGTCAAGATTTCATGGAAGTTAGTTAATGAAAGTAATAAGACGTGTGATTTGTTCCAGTAGTGGTGTATATGGTGGTAAATGGTTCGCATGTCGATCGGAAAATGTTTTATTGACATAAAACTGCGATCGCTTTCTTACGCAGTGATCCGATATCACTTAGACTTTTGTAACAAGAACAAATACCTATTCATTTACACGGGTATTTTGAAAGGGTGCAGCAGGAAATGCCACAATCCCATCAAGAACACACAAACCTCATGCGCACGTCCCTATGTCCTTCCTTATTTATATACTTATCCCTGACAGCTGTGGCCACTTCTCGCTGTCCGTTAATTTTAAATTCTGAAAATACCGCATTAAATTAAAAACTACCAGTAGGGAACGGACAACTTCAAACACAGCGGTGTGGATGGGAAATAATACTATTAAGGTAAAGAAGTACTCCTCGCCCAACATTGTGCGGGTGATAAAATTGAGAAGAATGAGATGGGCTGGGCATGTGGCGCGTATGGGTGGGGAGAGGGGGTGTATAGGGTCTTGGTGGGGAAACCGGAGGGAAGGAGACCTAGGCGTAGATGGGTGGATAATATTAGGATGGATCTCCAGGAGGTGGGATGTGGATATATGGACTGGATTGGGCTGGCCCAGGATAGGCACAGGTGGCGGACGCTTGTGAGTGTGGTGATGAACCTACGGGTTCCGTGAAATGCGGGGAATTTCTTGACTAGCTGCAAACCAGTTAGCTTCTCAAGAAGGACTCTGTACCATGGAGTAAGTCCCGTTACAGGCCTCGAGTGGCCCAGAGGGTTCCAGGAAGTTATGGTTCCTAGATTACATGACAACGGCACAGGTTGGTGGTAAGGTTATCAGCCCTACGCACCGGCCGCCTTTACCCCCAGGGAATGCTCCTGGTAGTCACTTCTGTTAGAAGCTGAGTCGAAGCCAGGGCCACAGTGCGATTGGAAGAATTATGTCAATGAAAAATTCCAATGACACCATCTCGAAACGAACCAGCGACCTTCCGAAAATAATACTATTATTGTTCTTAAAAGAAGGCAGGTGTGGATCGCATTCCGCTGGCTCAGGATATGGACCAGTCGTTGGTAGTAGTGAACACAGGAAATTTCCGAGTATCTGAGGAAAAGCTGGAGTCTCAAAAAAAATTCATGGAGTTTGTTAGCACTAGGCGATCCTGGCTTGGGAAAAACCTCGGTTAGATTTCACCTGCTTCCTTCCTAATGCTTACCTGGTCATCAGTCACGTTACCTTGCCTGACATTTGTCAAAGAAGCTTTCGAAATTGTAATTAAATCATGCCTAGGCTGTATTTATTTTTACTTCATTACTATTTTTTCAAAATTTGAGATTCTTCTACTTTTCGGCACAAAGTTTTAGAACAGGTAGTTTAAAAGCGTTTCGGAGGAAGCTGCTTCCTCCATCTTCAGAGTAGAAGCGAAGTTGGGGATAGTGCAAATTATATGGCAGGCAGGTAGAACCAGGTCACAGAGAACAGGACGGCAAGATCAGAACCAAGGCCTCAAGTTGGCCAATGGGAGCTGAAGGCCCTGGAAAGGGTGACTACAACTGCACTAATATTTGTAGTCTTTTCGGACCATGAGGAAAACAGCGACTGAAAATGGATCTGTAGCAAGCACACTGAAGACACTGGACTTTATAAACTTTAATGACAACGCAGGGCTGTTCTGTAATTTCTTTATTAACATTTCTGTATAGCAGCAGACTTGCGGTTGATAAGTTAAACAGTCAAGAGCAGGCCAGAACCTGCCCAACACATGCCACTCATATAAGTCTGTTTGGTATATGCAAAAAAAGTACAAAAAACACATTCGAACACATATCATGTGTATACATAAGCAACAGTTACTTCTGATATTAACATTAGTATTGTTGTCACATTACAGTGCAGTCTAGGTTATTGTAGCGCATATTGCCACAGCCATGTAGCTACCTGCTTCAATTATGTGTCAAAAAATGGGTACTGTATTCTTTGTGATAAACACCTTCATTTGATTCTCAAAGCTTTGTTTTATATGCAGATAAAAGATAATAGTGGATAAAAATGGAACTATCAATGGGCTTGGTTTCAAAATTCCTGTAAAGTTCCAAACTTTCAAGGACAATACATGCCACGAATATACCCCAGCAACAGAGGTTCACTGCCTACATTTATTCTAAATGTGGTTATGTAGCAACTCTCAATAACACTGGTGTTTCGCTCAATCAAGATGCAGCAGTTTCTCTGACAAGAATGTTATTGTATTTGTCCAGTTATAGTTTGAAATGACAGATTGAAACAATAAATGTTGTACTATTTAATCAGTTCACAGCTTTGTATAGGATTCAAATTATTTGCATTATAATATATAATTTTAATAAAAGTAGGAAGATAGCCTGGAATATAATAAGTAATCATGGCCAGCCTACAGGGGGAGGTCCTACAGTTAGAATGGATGCAGGGATGAATGCCCTCCAGAGCTCAATATTCACTGTAAACAAATATTTACAAAACCCACAGAATACTGGACTGCACAAGTAGCAAGGAACATGCGCAAAAGTTTGGTGGGGGAAATATCTTAGAATATGTCCACATGAAGGGTAACATTTCCATGGAGGTCACAGAGGTATGCAGAGCATGCAGCAGTTTCATGAATGTGCCCTGTCGTAGCACATAGTGCTCTGCTGCCAGTGTTAGTGTACAGCAGCGTTGACTGAATTCATAATGCAACACATACTCATGATACACAACACTATCAGTGCTTATGAAATTAAACATCCCATAAACAGGACTGTTAATCTCCAATACAAGCCTTTGTTCAATACAATTTTGGAAGGTAAAATAAAAAGCAGTAACTGGATCCAGATTAACTAATTTTTAAGATGGAGGGTCTTCATTTAAGTGTGGATAGTCAAGGTGCACAAAAAAGCTCAATTCTCTGAACACAAACCACAACTAATGAGATATTATTGAACTTAATCCTATAGAAAGAGTGAAACAGTATGGCTGGATTTGAGGGTTTTTGGATTAGATTACATCATGTCTGATTCAGCACCAATGATAAATGCATAAAAGACATGAGCTCTGCAAGGTAAGGGAAATATACATTTCAGACTTGCTTCTGGACACCATCTCATCAGAAATGTCCCCTTTCCAATACACTCATCTTCATATCTTTCTAACCAATCCATGTATTAGCACCTTGTAACTGAGAATGGCACATGGAAAACGGCAGTATGCATATAGGACTCCCCACTCTGGAATCCACTGTGTATGAACATGTAAAAAAAGCAAGGTCTAATATGACACTAAAGCAAAAGATTGTATATGGAATGTCTGGAAATCTCACTAAACCACAGACTTTGCACAGACATTACCTCCACTTTGGTGTATAAGAACTTTTGTACAACAATCATCTCAAATTCTTTGGCTTTAAGTTTTTTTTACTGAGGTTATGCCAATGTTGATTATTAAAAGAGGGCCCCAGGACTACATTTGTTCAGATGGTGCTCTCATGACAATGGTCCACCTGTGAAGCCATATTTGTCACATTCATACTCTGTTTCTGTGGACTTTTTGGATTTGATTCACAAAATATAAGCCAATGCAGAAAAATTCTGTTAATCCAACTCACATGGGACCATATGGGTGCCAGATTGTCAGATCTACCAGATTATCAGGCAGTATTTGACATTCAGACGTCCGTGCATCGTGATATATTCTTATAATTAAACCAACGCGTTGCACTAATTTCTCAGATTTATTTTTGGAATAAAACTCTACATGTTTCAGACAGTTTCTCTGTCCATCATCAGGAGTCTAGCATTGTACACACAGCAATAAGTATATGTCATACAGGTTATGCTGACTGCTTGCTAGCAAGCTTGACCTATACCTACTGCTGTGTGTACAGTGCTAGACTCCTGATGATGGACAGAGAAACTGTCTGAAACATGCAGAGTTTTATTCCAAAAATAAATTTGAGAAATTACTGCATCTTGTTGGTTTTATTATAAGAATATATTGGCCAGTACTTATACTGACATAAGTTCTTACAGGTAACTTTTTGATACCGCGCCTATACTTGGGCTGCACAGCTAAGAAGAAGAGTAAATTCTAATTTACACATCCTATTGTGATGTCACCTGTCAAACACAGCAAGCACGTTGTTTTCTGGATTATGCTATTTACACATACGTATACATCTTTCAGCCATAGGCGCCATCATCATCATCATCAAAATAAACGGATAAAATAAAATTTGTTGGTATGTGTGTGTGAAGGAATGAGATCTCATTCTTTATATAGGTTACTGTTTATATATGAAAAAATTGTTAATTTTTATGGTGACAGCTCATAATGGCCCCTGTGGCCAGAACATACCCTATACATAAAGAACATAATACAGAACACAACGAATGTTATATTTATCATCCTGCTGTGTTAACGATAACAAAGAAGGATTTGCATATGTCCAACAACTAATTAGAACAATGGGATGATAAACATAAAATCTGCAATTGCTAGTAACATCCACCACTATAAAAGCACAAAAAGGGCAATAATCAATTGCAATGCACACATTTTCATCAATCAAAAACAAATTAAAATTGACCTCATTATAAAACATATGTTAGTTGTGTAACATGATATTCAAATCCCTCTTTATAAGAAGTGTGTTGTGATTGACAGTTATATCACAAGTTACTTAATCAGAGAAGTATTCCATTTGGATATTGCCACCATTGGTTGGTTCAGGGTTATCAGGGTCATCTTCTATGTTTTCTGGAGTCTCCACAGCTGATGTCTCAAAGACTTTTGGAAACCTTTTTGAACACACCCCAAGATATGCCTGTCTGTTTCACTGAAGAAGCTTTCTTCCGCTAAAAAGCAAAACCTCTGACTTGGGACTACTCTCCTTAAGTGTTGATTATTAGGATTTCCAAATTACAAGATGTCAGATTAATGGAATTTTTCTGTACACGTATTTTCTGTTCACTTTGCTCCCCTGAAAAATTACATGACATTCGAAAATCACTGTCTTCTGGGATGTGGCATCATGTAGTTTGTTGCACGACTACCAGCATATTCCTCCAAAATGGTGGCATCCATCTATGAACATACATGGCGTAGATTGTGCCATGGCTCGAGTGGTTAGTTGCCGGCCTCTCACTGCAGAAGACCACGTTTGATCCCAGGCTAGTCCACGTGCAATCTGTGGTGGACCAAGTGGAAAATGGACAGGCTTTCCTTCAAGTACTTCAGCTTCCCTTGTCAGTGTCATTTCACCAGTGCTCCAAGTTCATGATCACTTGTGATCATTGATGCCATATAATCTTTACAACTGATATCATCACTAAACAGCAGGATGTAACTTTGCAGAAGACAGTAATCTTTATCATCATTCTGTGAAAATATCAAATCTCATGCATTACACTGTTTACAGAGATACCATTTAAAACACAGTTAAATTTCAAGAGTGTACTCAGTCACAAGGTGTACTGCAACAAATTTAATACGAAATGAAGCTGCCATGTGTGGCCAACATTGTACCTTTGCGCTACAAATAATGATATTTCAAACTATGCAATTTGTAAATGCATTTTCTTTCTTATATTTTATAATAATGTTAATAATATGCATATTTTCTTGTGCCATACTGGTCATTTTACATTTTTATTAACAACAACAGTTATTTGATTTAATTAATTAAATATTACAGACACATTGTGCCTATGTACAAAATTATGAAGACAATTGCAGTAAATGTGCATGAACACATTTGTAACACTTGCATCTAGCATCCAGTTTCTAGAAACAGGATTCACAAACTCCCAGTAGGAAAAAATATGATTTTAGTGTTATAAAGTTGCTATAGCAGACAGCTCCAAATGCATGTCCATCAAATAAAAAGCATTCCCTGCAAAGGCCTGGACAGGCCATTTTGGGATCCAGAAGGTTGAAGCTCCCAGCATTTCTATAACAATCAGCATATGAAGATGGCAAGGTTGTTAGCCCTATGCACCGGCCACCTTTACGCCCCAGGAGAGACACCTGATACTCATTTCTGTTAGAAGATGTCAACCCTGGGGCCATGGTGTGGCTGGAAGGATTAATTCAATGAAAAACCATCCATCTAAATAGACAAAATGAGAACATGTATTACAGCACACGACTAAAATTCATTCCATAAACTGTTGAGATCATTACAGCCAAATGAACAGTGTAAAATTTTCCATTACAGGATTTATGTTTGAGGATACTTTAGTATTTCATCCTATTATGTCTCTTACAAGCAGTTCTGTTCTGTAGTTTTGATACTGGGTAATTTGTCATGACACTACACTCTAGCCATCAAAATTCGTCTGCCTGAAGAACACTGCCCACATTCTGAAGTGATGTTCACATTAACAAAAAAGTGAATATTATAGAATAAATAAAGGGTGTTACTCCGTTCATGCAGTAACCAAGAGCATTCCTACTTCACCCGACCAGACCTCTCTGTCTGTGGCCACACATGCTTGATCTATACTTTCAACTACTTAGTTCATATATTGGCCTCAGTGTGTTATCTAGCAGAAATATGCACTTGTATACTCCACCCATCTATCAACCCATTACTTTCATTTTGGCATCTACTGAAACTGAAGAATGTTTGTTACATAAAGATATTTAAACAATCTCCATAGAAAATGAGTCTGATGTCACACACGAGTGGACACATGGCACGGGTAATCTGTACAGAAATGCTGGAAGCAGCTGCTATTGCAGTAAAGGATGTAATTAAGCACAGCATAGTAAAAAACTCAGTTCCCTGTTTCACACAAAACACAGTGTTATGTAACAATGAACAGTCAATTGATCAATGCCATTTAAGGGAACAGTTGCCATTCATTCTGAATATCATACAAAACATGTAAGTACACAATGGAGGCTAAACGTAGAGCTTTATATATCTTATGGCAGGCAGAGTTCATGCACAAACCAGTGCTTTAAAAGGCTAAACACAAGATGGTTTGTTTCTTGGGAACAAAGAGTTGTGATGAGCGAGCTCATATCTAGGTTACAGTGAAGTCTTCTTGGGTTTCCAACAATATCAATGAAGTATAAGATTTCAAAATTTTGGATTCTTCATCAGTGTCATCAGTGATTGATGTTACACAGAGAGATTATAGTCCTATGAGACATGATGTCCCATCCAGTACACATCACATCACAAACCAGAGAGCATTATCCTGATATTCACTTCTGTGAGAACCGTGTAACTCACACACGGATGAAAGTACAGTCAGCCATACTGATCTAAAAATAAGCTTCCACAATTCAAAAAGATTCACTGCGGACACTAGTGGTGGAAACTGAATATCCAAGTTCATACAGCGACTAGATTATGGGTAGAACAATGTAGACAATGGGGTCAGATTCGAAGATATTCTTCTTTTCTCCGGATTATTTCTGGGGTACACCCAGCCTTCTATACAGTGTGTAGTGGACATGGGGTGGGGTCTTTCCATGTGGGTGAAGTGGCTGATGCACAATGCTAAAAACCACCCACCAACATATAGTGCCAAGTTAAGAATATGCAGAGACATACCTCCATCCCACAACATGCCCACAGAACATGGCGCTTAATAAAACAAGAGGACAAATGTACCTTTCATGGACACAGGTGACTGCTCATGAGAAGCCTTCATTGAATATATTCTCTGTAGCAAGACTCATCTTACATGAATTCAGTACTTCAAGTTTGTTCCTGAAACAGTTGCATATGCACTATACAGTTTAAGAGAGTTACCTCTGGGGTTTGTGATCCTTGCTGCACTGATACAAAACTGATGAAGAACAGTCATCCTTTGCTCAAAACTTCCAGAAAGGGGATCGTATTTGTGCCTTGGCTCTACCTCTCAGAGACTCTTGTGGAGTTACCCTCATACGCTCTAACATTTCAATGCTTAACAAACTCCTATTCCTCACCCAGGTTTTTGGAACACAATTTGAGGACCTGAAACATTCATTCACTCCAGCATTCATTCATTAAAAATGTTTTCAATTGCACTGTATTACTGTAATTAAAAAATTCAAATGAAGCATTCATCTAACTAATCTTTAAAAAAATTATGTACACATAAGAATACACAGATATTACAATTGTACTTTAAAAAAAATCAATGCACCATAAAAATTTGTTGGAAAGTCATCACACATGAACAGAATTACAACACTAGAGACCATAAGTGACTAGTACTGCTTGTACTGTCAGTGCAGCCGTGCCGTAGACAGCTGGGTAGTCTCACTGCGCTTTGGTGGAGGGGGAGGAGGCCTCTTCTTATTGGCTATTGCAATGGCAACACTGTTAGCCTGCTGTCTGCTGTAGTAGTCTACAGAAGGTGGCACTGTTTGACTCCGTGACCCATAGGTGATCTCCTGTACAGAAGGGCTACCTCCAACAAGGTAGACATTCTCATACAGATTGTCTCTTGTGCCATAATGCTCCTGCACCCAGTTGCTCACATTTGTCTCACGGTAATCAGCAATGGGTGGAGGGGGATCCCGGAAACCCAGCACCTCATGAGGCGTCTTGGATGAATCTAGCTTGCACTTCTGAGCCACCTGCCACTTCTTGCGCATTATTCGCTGCAGGTCCTTCAGGAAGTCCTTGGGTGGCGGTGTGAGGGTGGAGTCTGCATCTGAGAGCCTCTTTGGACTGGGCGTAGTGCTCAGTCTTGTGCTCTCACTTCGTTTGGGTGGTAAAGGCTTCTTGTTGCTACCATATGTGGGAGATGAGGGCGTAGTTGCTCCACTATTTCCCCCCCCTATCTCCTCAGGAGTGAAATTAAATGAGATCTTTTTAGTGGCAGTCCGTGTGCGCTGTTTAGTCAACAAGATTGGGCTCTTTGGTGCAATAGGTGGTTGTGGTGGAGATGATGGAGTGGCTGGACTTATGGGACTTTTTGGACTAGATCCTGTCACATTAGCGACACATGATTTGCGGGCCATGAGGGGTGAGCCAGCCTTCAGCTCTGCAAGATATGGTGGAACAGCATAGTGTGAAGAGCTTGCACTTTCCAGACTTTGCTGTCTTGATAAGGAGCCCTGCCTGGAGACAACAGGCGTTGGCTTTGGAGGCACACGTGGGGTTGTGGAAGCCCTGGGACTGGAAGGAGGAGAAAAGCATGGTGGTCGTGTTCTAGTAGGTGTTGTAGATGGTGACAGAACATTGGTGGGGGTAGATGATGTGGATGATTGAGGAGTGGGGAGTTTGTTTATTTGATGGGGTAGTGGTGGTGGCACATTCTGCTGCTTACGGATTGTGGCAGAGTCAATGCATGGACTGGGTGGAGGTGGTAAGGATAGAAGGGAGAGAGAACTGCCCCCTAAATCTGTGTACACCGGCAGCTCTGATGGTGGTGGAGGTGGGGGAAGAGAGTCCAGACTCAGAGTGCTCTGGAACATCTCAGGAGGGGGAGGAGGTAATGAATCAAAAGGTTCTATCCCATTCTGTGATTCATAGCCAAGACACTCGGGCTCTGTTTTTTCAGTGCCATTTTGCATCACTTCAGTTGCTGGCACACGGGATGGGGATTCCACAGGGCTAAGCTCCAAGGGCCGCTCTCTAATTGGTGTGGAAGCATTAGAGGAGGAACCAGAGTTGGATCCTCGGTGGTGGTTGTGACATCGCTTAAGTGTGCTTGAATTGCTTCCGGACTCCTCTGATGAAATGTTTGATGAACGACGCCTGCTTTGCCTCATTCCATTCCTTGTGAGAGTTCCGCTCCGTGACTCTGTGTCAGGTGGAGATGAACTTTCAACAACTGTCTCACCAACCTGAAAAACAACAAGAAGTACTTGTTCACTTATTCATCCTTGTTTTATCCAACCCTCTGGTTCCTAACATCATGTATACACAATGCACAGAGCGATGCTCAAAACACTGAACATTATGAAATGACATCTGCTCTTATGCAGCCCCCACTTAAATTCCAGTGTTCTGCAGATCACTAGGGCATTAATTCCAGTCTGAAAGATTTAATAATGCATGATTTTAGGCTTCTGCCATGAAGCAGATGAGAAATGCACTCTTCTCAGCATTAACAATATTTCACTTGAAAAGATAAGTGTCAAATGACAGAATGATAAGTGCATACAGACTTAGGCATGTCACAGAAGAGTAGCTGTGCCTCAACTGAAAATACTACTCTTCTACTTGCCTGGAAGGACTCAGGAAAACCACGATTAACCTCAGTCAGGACAGCTGGTCTCTGAGTAAGATCAGAGTCAAGCACCTCCTGCATATGCAGCAGGAATGCTGCTGTCCCATTATGTGTATATCCTTTTTATCTGGAATGGAAAACACTGTCCCGCAGCGGGAATTTTCACTGAACAGTTCTCTGGCCACAGCATAAATGTGGAATTTCTGTTCTGCATAGAGCATAACATTCTTTCAAAATCACTACCTAGTGTAATTCTAGTGTTCAGAAATATTTTATATACTTTTCTAACTTGTATAAAACTTTGTTCTGCACTATGGCATGCACTTTTGCTGGAACCATTTGGTGTCACTGTATGGTCGAGCCTGGCCCAGGTCAATGACTGGCTGCAGTTCTTAACTTAGCACTGTGACAGTCATGAAGCTGAGAGCCTGAATAGCAAGTACGGAATTAGAGCCATCTATCTGAGATCAGAGTGTTGTTCTCTAAGTGGCTTCTGTTCGACTTGACAGGTTGAACTGTCAGTCTAGAAGTTACAGTGAAGCTATATCTCAACTAGCCTATGTATATGTATGGTGTGGGATTCATTAAACAGAGGGGAAACATCAATTTCATATTTCATATTTCACTGATATTCATCAACACTTTAAAGCATTATATCAATATTATATAGTTAGTTGCTATTTTACAGAAAATGCACTGAGTCTCCATTATATTGACTATCCAGCTAATGCTGTTTGAGGAAACAATCACGATTTATTATGATAACCATACAAAACACACACACACAAACAAACAAACAAACAAACACAGTCTGCTACTAACACATCTTCTCTAAAGCCTACTGTATTACAAATATCATACTGTAAACAACTAAAAAGTTGTCTTTCCTTGTATTTCATTTAATATGAAACACATCAGAAAATATTTCAAAGAAAAGTTACAGAAACTGATGATGGTACATACAAATTGCCTGCAAAAAAACTTTTTTTTTTTTTGCAAAATCAATAATGTTTTGTTTGGGAGGAAAGCACAATACAGTATGACCAAAATTACAGTTTTGTGACAAGTGATCTTGTTAGTTACCTCCTTGAGCTGTCTTGTGATGGATGTAAGGGGTAATTTGGGATTCATGGACGGCTTGCGTTTGATGGTTCCAGTTGTGGGAAAATCACATTCGAATGCCACCTCACAACATGATGAGGGAGCCCCTCCATCACTCATACATCCACTTGAGCTAGAACTGGAAGCTCTGCTACGTGACGAGTCCCTCCGCCGTAACCGTGGTCCTGTAAGGAGGTTTAACCATTAGTACATAGCAGCTTAAGAAAGTTTCCAGAATTCTCTGATATAATTTACAGGAATATTTGCCTGCTAGGGTATTGTTCATTAAGAGTTCATCCCTGAAGGTAAAACTGTGAATAAAGAAATGTACACTGACATCCTTCCTAGCCTTAGGATGCAGTCAGGACGATATGCCCCCAAAAATGGAGAACCAGCAGTCGGTTTCTCCTTCACAACAATGCTCCAGCACAATGGAGCAATGTGACAACACTGGAGTATCCCCTCCCCAATACTCTTCTGACCTGGTGCCAGCTATTTTTACGTTTCCTTGGTTGAAAAGGCTTTTGTGAAATGGCTCCCAGGAATGTTTCCAACACCTTCCTACAGTCACTGGCAGCAATGTATAGTTGTACAAGAGGACTATTTTGAAGGAAATGCAGCTTAAATGATTCTACTGTTTTGTATTTCTCAGAAATAAAGTGATTCCAGGAACATTTTGGAGCTAGCATGTATAACTTTGTTAAATGGAAGCACAAGTTACAAAAGTGGTCAATTCACTTGAAAAGAACAAAGACAGACATCATTTTTGTGAAATATGAGGTTCTCATGGCAGTGACTATGAAAATACTGTACTGGAATGCAACACTGCATAGTCTTGTCTACAATGAAGCAGGTTCCTCTGCAAGGTTGGCCATCTATCACATTACATGATGTTACATCCTACAAGATAATAATCTCCAAATGCTGCTCATTTTGTTAAGAAATTTCCTGCCTTTAGCCTTTACATAAATCTGAAGTTTCAGTCCAAGAGCTAGTTACATCCCATCCAAAACTTCATATGCCTTGTCTCCACATGCATGTCCCACCCCCCTCTCTCATGCTACATGTTTTATCTATCTTACACCTTTTGATGTGATAGCCTTAACATCTGGTGAGAATGCAAGTTACAAAGTTCCCTATCTCACCATATTATCTGTCTTCCAGTCAGTTCCTCTCATATGTTTAAATGTTTCCCTCAGCACTTTTTTGTAATACCTTCTTTTTAAAATCATCACTTATGGTAACCAATCAAGTTTCACATCCACATAATCTGTTGCAATGGCAATTCAAAAATGTGTTCCCCATATATTGTTCAGCTATGACACTGCCAACAATATGGCAAGACTGAGTGCTGTATAACAATTCTTTCATGCCAAATTTATGTCGATGGCAACAATAAAATATACTTAGATCTTCATTTAGGGTGCTTGACATTCTTGCCCAATTTTAATTAAATTTGGACTTTCATGACAGATTTTCATGAAAGTCCTCCATATCAAATATAATGGAAATTTGTGCAGTGCAGCAGGAGCTGCAATTCATACATGCAAACAGATTGAAGAGACGGACATGACATGACATAGTTAATAGGTGCATTTCAAGACTATGCGAACGGGCCTAACAAGCACATAAAAATATAAAACACTGCAAGACACACTCCCACCTGGCAGCCCATCCACTGTGCTGTGGAAGCTGTGATTGTATGTAGGTGTCACTGCTGCACTGAGCTGCAGATGGTCCTGATCAGATTCTGAGCCACTGTGGCTACAGGGTGTGCCTGCAGGCTGCCCTGTGCCACCTCCTGCAATTGAGCTGACAGAGCATGACCGTGCATGAGCTAACAAGTCCAGATCCTCCTGTGCTAGGTCGTCCACCAGACTGCGATAGCTGTCAAAGAGTTGTCGTCCATGCTGTAAGGAAATATAATGAAATATAACATAACACTAAAATATATAATTCAAGAAAGGATCAGAGGAACTCTAAACCCTTTCCCATCCACTGAATTTCAAAAGAAACTCTCACTAACTGGAATTCGCACAAAAATGGGGGGGGGGGGGGGGTTTTTTAAAAAAAATTAAAAAAAAAAACCCCCCCCTTGCAAAAAGACTTTCTAACTAAAATGTTAAATTTTTTTTTTTTTTTTTCATAATTTTTTTTACGTTTTGGATTGGTATTTTTTTCAAAAATTTTTTAATTTTTTTTTTTATATATTATCGAAAACAAACAAAAAATGGTTAAGAGGGGTGTAAATA
>Ga0123354_10009177_pt1 | contig 15112 bp, 9 predicted proteins | sample TergutLab28metaG_2_FD_97872 | JGI IMG/M metagenome (GOLD analysis project Ga0123354, IMG submission 97872) | Labiotermes labralis P4 segment gut microbial communities from Petit-Saut dam, French Guiana - Lab288 P4 | ecosystem: Host-associated > Arthropoda: Insects > Digestive system > Gut ...
CACAAGCTGTAAACACAGTCTAGTGCTCCTGAGGAAGGGCGAGATTATCGCCCGAAGCATGTTGAGCTGATTGTAATTATCAATAAAATATGTTATTGTTGCATCTAGTTGGCTGTTCATATTATTGTATCAACGATGCACGGTCAAACAAACTTCAGGCACGAATCATCTGCTTTTGTTTCCTTGGTTTCATTTAATGACGTCAGTATTTCAGATTATGTAACTTCTTTTGGGGTATCACTGGTGAATGATGAAGTGAAAAAGATTTGGCTGGAAGCGGTCATGGTGTACGCGAGGTACTCTCTCAGAAGTTTTAGGAAGGGAATGAAGAGAACAATGGAAAACCTTAAAAAAGACGCCGATGTCTTGTTCGAGATCCTAAATCGGTACCCCTGCACTCAAGACTATAGCAGAAACTCTCACCGACAGCAGTTTTTCCTAGCACTTGTCTGTATAAGGAAAGGTCCTTGTGTACCGATGCATAAGTTCGGTTGTCCTTTCTGTTGTTTGGAAGTTTTTTGTTGTAAGAAGAGATCAGTTCTTTTTTAAAACTACTTGTTCGTTATTGGCATACAGTTATGTGCAGAGATCTGCTGTATATCTTATACATTTCAGAGTCTAAATAACCACAAACTGAACATTCACTTAGGCAATGTTGGGTACGAAATAATTCGTTATGCAGCGTGGTCCATTTTAATGCGGGGATGCTTTCCTGTAGACCTCGAATAAATCAAACCTTGCATTATTCAAGACTATCCTTCCCATAGGAATAACTTTAAAGTAGGGCGGTGTGTTCTTGAAGCCCACATATCTGCAACCACTGACACGTATTTCGCCTTTAAACTAATTTTAAACAAAATATAATTAAAAAATAAGTTAATTTAAGGGCCCTTTTATTTATAAATTTAATACATCATATTTCGATTCTAATGAAGGAATAAGATATGCAACCGTACGTTAAATATAACTTATACAGTGTGTCCCACTCGCTACCGAAACCGGCATTTCTTTAATAATTTTGCCACTAATGAGGATATTGCAAAGAAATTTGAAGCGGACTTACCTCATTGTGTAAGAAAAGTGACGGAATCAACATGTGCTGGAAGTAACCACCATTTGGGTCCAGACAGGATTGAATCCGGCGCGCCATATTTTGGAAAGTCCTTAACAGTACGTCCGCTCTCACTGCCTGAATTTTTTAGGTGATGTTTGCTTTCAAGGCGTCTATGGTTCGTGGTTTGTTCTGGTAAACTCTCCCTTTCACATATCCCCATAAGAAATAATCAGGCGGCTTCCGATCGGGCGAGCGCAGTGGCCAAAGTCCCTTCGAAACGAAGCGGTCGTCGAAAAAGGACCGCTGCTCCGTGTAGCAACAATTAGGCGCACTACAGACACATTCCTCTTCATTTTTTACATAACGAACGTACTCCTGTTCAAATTTCTTTGCAATATCTTCATTGGTGTCAGAATTATTAAAGAAATGTCGGGTTCGGTAGCGAGTGGGACACACTGTATAACAAAGAATTTTTGTGTATTACACATACAGTCGAACACAACTATATTTCACCTAGTAATAGAGTAGGATACAACTACATGTTTCGGCCCTATATGTGGGCCATCTTCAGGTTGTGATTTAACTTACAGAGCAGCTATACAGATGTGTGGGGTGTTCTTTGAGGGTATTGGGGGTTGGGTGGGGGGAATGAGATCTCGTTGGTACAATAGTGGGTACCATGCCCTAGGGCTGTTACAAGTGAATTATTATTAGTTATTTATGTACATATGTCAGAGTATGTTACTATTCTTATGCTAAGGATATGTTACAATTAGTATCATTAGTAAAAATGGTGTCAGTATACTTAAAAACTAGCATACTATGCATGGTACCCACTATTGAAACAACGAGAGCTCGTTCCCCACACCCAACCCCCAATACCCTCAAATAACACCCCACACATTTTGTATAGATGCTCTGTAAGTTAAATCACAGCCTGAAGATGGCCCACATATAGGGCCGAAACATGTAGTTGTATTCCTACTGTAATACTAGGTGAAATACAGTTGTGTTCGACTGTATGTGTAATACACAAACACTCTTTGTTATTGAACCAACACAACGGGGATGACGCACCTCAAAATTGAACAGAACTTGATCGATTTCCCCATAATTTCTTTCTGTTCGCTTTAATTCAAATTTTGTGCGTAAATTGAGAGTTATTAATATTTTTGTGGATCGCACTATTACAAATTCACATAAAATGCAGGCGAAATATTACTTGAAAACAGCCTCCCTCGTGAGGCAATTCGTTAAAAATTAACACCGTAATGATCAGTAAACCATGTAAGAACGTGCCCCATTGTGCATTCTGTATAAGCTGACTATATCGGTGTAATATATCTGTTTACTGCCGCTCGTTTCAAACGACTGCTTTGATGTGCAGATTGCGTTTAGTAAATGCAGCTGTCGACGGCACGTTCAATCAGTGGCATGAGTAAAATATTTTACATATTGCATGGAAATTTTACCACTGCAGTCTTTGTACCCCGTGACGCTCTTCACTTTATCTCTTCCAGTTATCATGCAGCCATCCCTTCGTCACAGCAGTAAAGTCAATTCCAAGCTCATCGATTTCCTTGAACTGATAACTGTGAATTGTGTGATATTAACCATAAAATTCGCATTACGGCACACTAATTCCTCTACATTGTAAGAGAATTGTTCTGTTTTTAATAATTCAATTTCTGAGTGTTATGTAAACCATATCCCAGTTACATTGTTTCCAAGCCTTCACGGCGGGTATTGCTCAAATGATGACTTCTTGAATCAGGTAAATCTATTTAAAGATGATAATCGTAATGTGAATCTGCTCCGATGGTGTATCGTAGTAGACATGGTAAGGTGAAAAATTAAGAGGGAGTGACTGAGGTAAAATAGGCATTGAATTAACTTTTTTTGGTGGGGTGGATTTCGCTGAAGACCTGAGACAGATATGACAAAATTTTCCCAGAGGAATTCTATTGGAAAGTCTCCTAATGAGAAGTCCAAGTGGCTACAAAACAGATTTACTCGAATTTTCCTGCCTTTTCCCGATAGATTTCTTATGTTTTGCGTTATGATGCTGTCGATGTAGCAGAATCTTTAGCATTATATGAATTGTTAATGGTTTGGAAGGAGGTTCTTTTTTGTTGTAATCGAGGCATTATCCCAAAATTTCTCTCGAAAGACTGAGAAAAATCCTTCTATTGAGTTGGAAAGGAGTTTAAATTACCAGTCACTGGAAAAGTAAACTATTAGCATTGCCGACTACGGGTATACAAACAGCAATACTTGCGAGAATACTGAATTATGATTTATGCTTATTTAGCTCCTAGACAAGCAAACCGAAAAGTGGTTGAAAAGACGCGACAAAAGTCCCACAATTGCCATCCAGTAACTTCTCAGTACTTTGTGAGCCCTGCAGAAAACAGGCTTAGGCACGTCCTGACAGATTTGGGGTTCTTCTCAGAAGTGTTTCTCGTGTCAGGAGGATACCGTGGGGGGCCTTTATTACGTAGAATACTCGATTTCTAACATACGTGGAAGATCTGAAATTGTGATGCCCTTGTCGGGTCGAAAAGAGCGAATTGACATTCAAATGTTTCCCCATAAAAGTCAAGTCATTCGGAAAACTTAGTGAAGATGATAAACGTAGGAGAATGGAATAATCTAACGTACTGCCAGATGTTCATGGAAGGTAACAGGCTTACTAACAGATTAAGCATGTCAGATAAAGCTCATTTTAAATCTAACAAGTTATGGTAAGTGGCGGAAGAAAATTCTGAACACTTCCACCAGTGACGTTTACACATTGTGGAGTGAAGTTTTCTTAGGATGAACTAGAAGAGCTGTTCTTTGCTGCAATATTCGTAGCGGAGGATTACCAATTATCTGCTATCCTCTTGTATCTTCTAATACTTGTGATATGTGAATATGTTGTTATTTTTATGGAGGATGGTAAATGGTCTGTTCTGTGTACTACGTAAAGTCATGCCAATTAAAAACTAACAGTGCGATACTTTGGGCTCTCGCCGCCACGAATTTGAGGTCTTCACACTTCTGTAATGTTAAGCAGATTATATTGGTATTATCAAGTTAAACAAATAGTTAATTTAAATGAGGTCTGGCATAGGAGATATTTATAAATTTATTGTAAATGTTACAAAGGACGAGCTTTATAATGTCAGCAGTTAAGACCATCATTATGCAACTTCAACGCGCACGCACGCACACACACACACACGCACACACGCACACAAACATGCTAACAACGAAAACAATAATTCAATTGAAATGTGACTGCAAAGTGGAATGCAAAAAATTATATTTGTCGTTAAGAATTATATGACGATGTTGTATGTTAGTGATGGAATTGACTTGTGCGCTAAAGGTGAGTGTCGACTTTATTTGTTTGACTAGAAATACATAAGATGATATTAAACTAAATTTAGTGTGTGGATCCATGTCAATTGCTCTGTTGTCTCAGGCTGAAACTAAGATTTACTCCAGTTGAAATAGTGTTATATTTCTAGTATGTATCAATACATTCGATAGTTGAATGGCATATCAGAAATTTTCTTATGGGTTTTTCTGTTATAATGTCATTCATAATTTGTTATTTCATATGCAGCATGGTAGGTGAGTTTGCACTTTGTAGTACCATGAATTAATGATGAACAGTAGGAGGCTGCATTCATAATGTTCGAGGTAGCGTGTCTGTACGACTCAAACGCCACTCAAGGCAGAACATCTCTGCATTACAAACCCGTGAATTATTTCATGACACGTTCCATAAATAATACTAGGAAACAGAAGAAAGCTGCACGCAAGTCAAAACATAAATCCAGACACTAATTTTAGTTCAATATTGTTGGATGAATTTATGGTCATGCCACTAAACTCCTACTGACATGTAGTTCTCAAAGTGGTGATTGTCAGTGCAAAGGCAACCAGCCAGCAAAAAGGCACATTTTTACACAAATATGCAACACCCTGACACTTTACCTCATGGAAAGTAAATTCGTCAGGAATTTGTCTGCAAACATCGACGAAGTCGACAGAAACAGTTGCCAGCACGAGCTAGGAATTTTTCTCTCCTCTGAAACATACCTAGAATGTCTAGGATCCAAATAGACTCCTCTTCATTGGGTACGGAAGACCCCTTCACCGGGTGTTATACAGCTAGATTTGACTGTGGTTACTTTCGTCTTGCGCCAAGGTCAAGAATTCACGGAAAAGTACCTTCATTTACACATACAATTTCATGGCATGGCGCTGAATTGAGCTCAGGCATACTTTCACTTAACTGTGTTGACATTTACTATTGATATAAAATGATTGCGTCTTTTGTGACTTGAACAGTCATTAATTAAAAATTATTTTCCACAACACCTTAATTATATTAATTATTTTTTTAAAAAGCGGTTGTATTTTGAGGAACGTTAGTATAACCTCTTGTAAGTATTTTGTTTAAGCAGAAAATATTAAAAGTAGAAGAGGAATCTAAATTTCTTATTTCATATAAAGACCGTCTAACGTACACTGGTATTATTAACACCACTGCATTAGTACTGTGTCATTCCGAAATGTTTAACCCTCAAAGAGACATTCTCGAGTACGAATGATACCTTCCCACAGCAAGACAATCTAAATATGTGTCAGATTTAAAATTCACTGTACGAAGGGGTGTTGATAAATCCTTAGCCCGACCAGGAAAGAAAAAAGCTACCGAGACCAAACTCGGGATTTAATCAACATACTCCCCACGAAGCGCAACACACTTCCTGGTCCCGTGTTCGAACTTTTGCAAACCACTGAAAAAAATTCAGAAGACTTCCGTCCAACCAGGTCTCCGCAGCAGCAATGACCTCCGCGTCGGAAGAAAAATGGTTATTTTCAATTTTTTTCAGTCCAGGGAACAGGTGGTAGTCTGACGCGGCCAGATTAGGAGAATGTGGTGAGTGATCAAGATAATGGAAGCCCAGATAGGCCAGTTTCTTCTGGGTTGCAAGTGCCCTGTGAGCCGCGGCATTGTCGTGCAAGAACAAGACCACATTGGTGACCTTCCCGCGGCGTTTTTCCTTCATAATGTCCTTCAATTGCACCAGCAGAGATGAGTAATACTCCGAGTTGATAATTTGGCCCTGTGGAGTATAATAAATGGAAGGATGTCCTCTTGATCACAAAAAATCGAATCGAGGCGAGAACTTTTCCAGTGGATTTTTGCACTCGGAATTTTTTTTTTGGGGGGGGGGGGTGAGCCGTTATGCCACCACTCCATTGATTGTTGCTTTTTCTCCGAGTCATAGTGATATAACAAGGTTTCGTCCATGATTACCAATCGCGACAGGAAATCATTTGGATCGCGCCGAAAAAATTACAAAAGTTACTCAGACGACTGGCACCGTTGACGTTTTTGTTCCGCGTTCTTTGAGGCGTTTCGGGACCCACTTCGCGGAGAGCTTCCGCATGTCCAAATCTGCATGAATGGTGGACCCAACCCGGTCACGTGAGATGCCCAGTTGCTCAGCTATTGATTTAGCTGAAATCCGGCGGTCTACCAAGATTAGGTCGTGAATTTGATCAATAATCTCCGGGGTGGTCACTGTTTTGTGTCGTCCAGGACGAGGCGTAACACAGGTGGAAAAATCACCACGTTTAAACTAGGCCAACCAATTTTTTACGGTGGCATACGATGGTGCATGTTCCCCTAATGCTTCTTTCAGAATGGCGTAAATTTCCTTCGGCGCCTTGCCTTGCAAGGAAAAGAAGAACTAGATGACAGCTCGCGCCTTTGTGTTGTTGAAATCGCGCGCGTCGCCTGACATTCTTCCTTTCAGTCTCTGTAACAAGAAACGACTTGCAATTCGGCACATGAAGAGACCCCTCTTTGCAACGACAATATGGACTCCGTCCTACGACATCGGGAAGTAGGTCGGGCTAAGGACTTATCAGCACCCACTCGCACTTAGCAACGTGTGTTATGTTACGCGGCAGCTTCATGACTCCATGTTGTACATTTATGCCAGTTCGGTACTAAATACTTTCACTTAATACGTACTGTTAAAATAACAACGTAGTAATTGAATTTGCCATTACCTTATGTAATAAAAATTCCTTTATGAGATACGATGGAAAACTGTAGAATTCCAACCCGAGTTTTTATTTCTCACAAATTTCTGTGATAAGGCGATCGTATGTATTGAATATGTGTGTACTGAGTACAAGAAAGTAATGCTTTAAAGTTTATTGGTAACTAAATATGTTTCACTAAACCTGTAAGAACCAAAATTGACCAGTTAAAGCAACTGGTTACTAATCAGTCATACTGACAACGGTTAGTATTTGAACACAGCCGGCTATCTTGAGTATTTCCGTGATTTCTGTCAGTTGTAAACTAAATTTCAGAGTGTAATTATAGACAGGACATTGACCTTCCCCATCTTAGACGCCTTCAGACGAGATGATGTCAGCCAATGCCAACACAGTTTCATCCGTCAAACTGGAATGTTTCTCCCAAAAGACAGACTGTCACACGGAACCCTATCTCGCCAACATCAGCAATGCTTAAGAACATGTCAAGTTATTCATTCACGATGCTAAACCCGTTAGCATTAATTTACTTCCTGCTAGCATTTATGAGGCGCAGTGTTCACTTTCACTTATGCGTTTTGTGCGCAGATGAGGTTTCACAGAGAAAGGAGCGTGGATTTGAACGAAGAGAAAATTTTAACCCCTAGTTAATTCCTTGGTTGGTTGGGTGTTTGTTCAGTCTTCAAAGAGGCGAAGGTATGTAAATTCCTGGACTATACCATTCACGGAACTCATCCGACATAATCAACAGAAATTTAAGCGTCGGCTTTCAATTTTGCTTCAAAAAATTGAATATATTGAAAAATCGCAGTTAGATTTCTCTAAAATAGTCGGTGATTTTTATAACCATCTTATTTAAATTGGAATATACATATTTAATTCTGTCCACCAAGCGAGATTCAATGGGCGACCGTTTTGCTCTGATTACATATTCGTAGCAAATATGTCCACAACAATATATGTGGTTGATTTTCCTGTACTAATTTTTATTTCTGTAGACAAATTAAGGGATATTTTACCATGAAAAATGACACAATGCGAGATTTGAGCTTCCAAGTAATGCTGGAAATTCAAATCTTCTGGAGTGTTACACGATGTGTTTGAGCAAGCAATACCATTTTTGCTCAAAAACACGGTGAATTTCCGGAAGAAACGCAAGTTCAAAACACCCGGTGCAGTTTAAGTGTCTGCTGCTGCCGGTATTACCTACTTTTCCCACCGCAAAGCGTCTCAATTTGTTTCAGTTTCTCTTACCCGCCCTCACCTAACAGGATATCGCAATATGGCCTGCATGTTTTGCAACATTCGAACTTTACTCCCGCAATCTCATGTTGTAGCCCGCGAAAGTTGCTGATAAGGCGAACATAAATATGACGTGTCGTGTTATCCAACGGGTTACACATTAAATTTCGACCTTAAGCAGTTTGGATGCCAGTGATGAAAAGTGTTTATTCCACGAGATTATTTTGTCGGTAGGCATATATGAACAAATCAGTATATCAGCAACCTGGTTTAGTTAGTACTCTGACTGTACAGGAGGAGGCAACCAATGCCTCCGAAACATCACTAATGCTACGATATCATCAGGTTGTGTATGAGATTAAGTAAAGGATTCGAGTAATTTATATCTTGATATAACATTTTAAAATTAATCTTAGTAACTGATCAACTTAATGCAAAAATACTTGTTTTATAATAAGTTTATTATATTCCTCAACATGTTTTGAGCACTATGTGCTCATCATCAGGAGATCAAAATTTTATTATCCAACATCTGGTATCATCACACTCTGTAGGTGGCACATAGTGCTCGAAACATGTAGAGACACATAATAAACTTATTATAAAACAAGAATTTGTGCATTAAGTTGGTTAATTACTAAGATTATACTGAGATGCGCGATCAGAAAAATATCAAAGCTTAAAATTAGTTTGAAATGAAACTCGACTTTTAGAAGTTCTGGCCGTACACACGTCGTTGGAAAGACCACACAGCATTTCTGTTGTGAGAAACATGGGATGGATGATTTGACTGATGAGTGGGCTTGGCTCTTGTACAGTTAGGGGACTGCAAGACTTCTCTTAGACTTTTCACTAGTTTGTAAGGATTTCGGTACATAAATGCATAAAAACAACACCTTATCAACTTCCGCCGGAAGCTTTAAATCTTCTATTACTCGAGACAATTTTCAGTAGAGTTTCCAGTTTAAGACAAATCTCTAAATAAAAATCTCAATGACCAGTGCATAGACACATTTCCGAGCTGGCGGTAACGTTTTTCTTAAGCACAGAAGTTCTATAATTTCTATAAATTAAGGCGACAAATATAAACAGTTGTATTAAATTTACAGTAATATTATAAAAGTCACTAATTCCACGTTTCTGAACTTATTGGCCCATCATCAGGGAGTACAATATGTGTGCAAAACAACTACTTGATATATTAGACTCTTGCATGTAGAAGATCTGCTGGGAATTCTTCGGTGTAGAATATGTATAGCGGACGGAATTTTATACAATAAGTTCGAAAAGACTGTTGTTATGTTGGAGCTGTTCACGGTGTAATCCTATAATTATAGAAGTGTTGTAACGAAGAATGGGTGGATATCATTCACGTGCACATATTATAGTTAACTTATTTTAAATACAAATTTTCTTTCATCGTTTTGGAAATGGTCGGCACGAATTACCAAACACAAAATCGCTTATCTGACATATACAAAAGAAATTAATTTTGAAAGAAACTGACGAGTACTTCTTTCGGGTGTGAGTAAGATGTGCTAAAATTTTGACTCAGTTTGCTCTTCTTCTTCTTCATATGAGGCCCAGGTTATTAATTGTGAATATTTGTTTGCTTATAACTTTTTTTTAAATATAAGTACCGAAGAACACTCCATCAATTATTGATGAAACATGTTCAATATAATTAGCGTTTCATTTATTTTTAGTTTTACGTCAATTAAAACGTAACAATAATACAGTGAGAACAAAAATGTAATTCTACGCATTACAGAAATATATACGTAACTCAAAGGACTTGAAATGTTTCTGAAGTTGTTTGCCCATAGACCAAATGAGAAGCGTACTTTACGTATTTATACCTTGGGTAATAGCTCCTCCCTTGAGCAACTTCGATAATTCACGTAGGTCTGAAACAGCCATACAATTTCTGGCATCAGCTTACTTTGTATGCGTCACAAAATGTAACATAGACCCGCAAGCTGCTGTGAAGTGCAAAGCGTACATTTCCTCAAAGACCTTTTCATGTCAAATACATGTGCTACTATGTATGAAATTGTAGTCGTAAAATTTGCCACTATTCGTGTTTGGATTGTGCTTTTGCATTGTCCAGTATCAAGCAACAAACCAGGAGTAACAACACAAATTTACTGTCACTCAGTTGATGGTTCTAATTCCAAAGCACTAAAGGACAGGCCCTGTGATTTGTCTGCTCGACTACAGGTATGTTTTCGCCAGTTTCTAACATCAAAGTTTCTCTCTAATAACCCGACATACGAATGTGACACTCCGACAAATGAACAGACCTATGAATAAACATTTACTTAGGTGAAGGCAGCACAAATCGAGCAGCCCTGTTGAGGAGTGAAAGCACCAGAACTGTATTCATATGGCACACTGTTTGACTATATTTTGCCTTACCTACTATACCGACTAAGATATTTCATATTTTTCTTCATTTACCTCATATGGATTCCGGAATAAGAAGTTACAATAGTCACACAACCCATCTCTCACAAATCCTTGGCTGCTTACATCTTCCTTTGATGTCTCCACGTTATTATACACTGTATTCAACAGCGTCCTCAATGACGTTACGAAACTCGTATTTGCAGACCTAAAAGCTTTAAAGTTCCAATATTTCATGTTTTTCTGGCTTCCAAATATGATTTACTTGATTTTCCGACTTGTTTGTGATATTGAAACACTTGGCAGGAAAAAAAAAAATTATTTAATTAGCATACCAACCAATGCACATACATAAAATTTCACATTAAAACACTTAAAATCGCTCGAACATGTTTCGATCCTAAGATCATCTTCAGGGAGCTACACTGTTCCTTGCTAAAGTCACATTTTTAAAAACACTCACTGGTTAATTTCCTTACATTAACTTGGTGCCGCGGCAGCATGTCGTATTGTGTAAGAGTACGTTGCTGCGCCTGCAACGATAAAGGATAAAAAATATTATGTTCTTCGGTGTTAAGTAACGAAAGAATTATTATAATTTTGTAGAAGTAGTCCGTCATGTACTTTACAACCTCTCAGAATTGGCTGAGGATTGACGAAACATGTAGGAGATGTACTATTTAATGACAAAAATATGATTACTCTCTCATGTGCAGTGAGCTGGTAATATACAGTAGTCAGCTTTGAGTGTATTGTTCAAATCGTTACCAATTTTCTCTTCATTTTCGTGTAGTATGTGAGTCAGAGATAGATAGAGCAGCTGTATGCAGGTGAATGTATGGTGAGCTTTTGTTTGTAGCTGAACAGTGGCAAAGTCTGTAGGGGATTGTAAGTGGGTGGGGTAGAGGGTGCATGAATAGGTTGTGGTGAAATCGCGGTTCGCATCAGGTGCTCTCTGAGTGAAAAATGAGCAAATCTCTAGCAGAAACACTAGCAGTATGGGGCAACATTCCCTTCTTCCTTACCATCATCCATTCTGTTGCCTTCAGTTGCTCATTAATTATGCATGAATCTTCGAACCATAAGAACAGCGTTGCAGGTTTTACGATGATGAATCTCGGCTTGTAGGAGGCAGAAAAGAAAATGAAGGACTAAAGAATAAGTATAGTCCTTTCCGATGTCAAATTACATCGATTGTGTTTCACGCTTTGGGATTCAGTCAGAAATTACAATAATAATTTACCGTTTGAACATGCTGTTTTACGTTAAACTGTAGGGCATAATTCTTCTGCATTTCAAATACGACTGGGATAATCAAATGAAAGATACTGTGTAACTTACTTGTTGAACCATGAGGCAGATGTGCATTACTTACAAACTTTTGGCTGGTAAATTTTAAGAGCAGACGTTACTGCGAAAAAGTCGTAGATGGGGAGATACTTTTAATATGAATTTTAAAGAGGGAGTTTGCTGGTTTTAACTTACTCAGGATACAGCTCAATAAAGGATTGATTTGATCATGGCAATGAAACTTCATTAACGGGGTGAATTTGTTGGCCAGATTTGTGAATGATAGCTTCTCAAGAAGTAGAGTTTCTTCAACCGTTTATTTATAATTTCTTTTATGTGTCCAACATAAAACATTCTTTGATTACATTCACGCCTGTGCTTTCTTAAGTTCACATTTTCAGCAGTAATTCCACACACCGTCGTAATTTCTCAGTGCCTTGATATATTGTCACAGCTGAAGGGAAAATTAAAAGAATACATTATTTATCTCAGTATTTAAACAACTTGATGCACAAAATTTGTTTCATAATAAGTTTTATTTATTTCATGACTCTACATGTTTCGAGCACATGTGCTCATCATCAGGAGGTCAAAATTACATTACACAGCCTCTGCTATCATCACACTTATAGGTGGCCGTCTCGTGCACGAGACGCCCACCCATAGGAGTGATGATACCAGAGGCTGTGTAATGCAATTTTGACCTCCTGATGATGAGAACACGTGCTCGAAACATGTAGAGGCATAAAATAAAACTTATTGTGAAACAAATTTTGTGCATCAAGTTGGTTAAATACTGAGATAAATATACTAAGATGCACGGTCAGCAAAACGTCAGAATGCATTATTGTCCAAAATTATCAGTCACATGAATTGAATAGAGTTGAATTGAATTGAATTGTAACTCTTGGTGTAGCGATAAGACATTGATATATTTTTTCGACCCTTGGTGAGAAAATCCAAACCAGGATCCATTGATCTACGTAGGAAACTTCAGTATGGGAAATAGACAAAAGACTGCTGCAGTAATCGTGTAAGCGTAGTGATCAATCATACGGCGGTTCTTTTGTTTCGGTGAACACGCTTTCATACTCGGCCACATCGGTGTGGAGCTGCATCCATTCTTAATCAGCTGTCTCAAACACTTACTTGTTCACTGGATACTATAATATACGTCATCAATCAATAGCGCAGTTGAAAAGGATTGATATGTAAATCAGTATGATGCTTTGGAGAAATATGTCTGACAAGCCAGCATAGTTGGTAAGGAAACTGACAGTCTGAAGGACAGGGGTTCGGTTCGCTGCTTTGACAGAAATTCTGTCTTTATCGTCTGTACCCTCCCCTCATGATACCTTATGACGCTTGAGGTTCCTTTCCTGTGTAATGAATGTTAAATTTACTCATGAATTTTTTATTAGATAGAGACTTAAAAATTTTATTTCTTTTATATCCAGGAAGAGATCGATCAGTCACAGCCTCAGGGGTCAGCAATACCTATCAGTTTATTACTCTTCCATTGTGCTTGAACCCGGCATTGACCTGGTCGATCGTTATACTTTTAAGAATGCATGACTTGCCACCTCTACTCTATAAAGCCTAGCGCAACCCAGTAAAGGATCTCACTCGTTAACAAATCGATCACCGGCCGTCACGTATCTGCGACTGAAGAAATATTGTGATTCATTATAGTTATTATTAAGATTGTTGTAACGACTCTACAATGCTTGACCGTCAGCTGTTGGTACAAGGTAAGACATATTGACTGTATTAGAAATTCACTTTATATCGATTTGAGCAGTTTGGCATTTACACTTTAGGCTTTATTTACGCGTTTAGATTTATAGAGAGAGGCAATTTAATTATTTAAGTAACTTACACTACATATCTAACAGAGTTTGACCGTTTAACTGTGTAGCTAAAGATATGTTAGCTCATTGTAGTAAAATAATTAATTTAATAGAATAGAATATACACGTTTACTTATTTTCTATTTAAATTTGGGAATGAGTCAAACGATTATTCTATAAGTCCTTGAGTCCTTGCCGTAACAGATTTGCCAAATTATTGACTGATGGCGGCGAAAATTACTACCATACGCTTTAGTGTCCTTTCTCTGGAAAACTTGATTGAAGTCAAGACATCATCCGAGTAGGAAAGCACTACACCCGTACGTAAACTGACTGAAACGTGAACCTGACAACTTCCTGTAGAGATTTTCATGTCTGTTGCGTGGGCAGAGGATAACTGTACTATTTACTATTAGCCACATACAGACACTCTCCGAGTTAAACAGTGTGAGTTTGCGAATTATCTGACCCATGCAAGTTTTAAAAAAAAGTAGAAATGAAATTTTGAAAAGCGCCGAATTTTATTTGCGGGAATGAAAGCACAATGGGACGAAAGTGGCTGAAGAATAGCTAATGGTGGGCGATAACAGTCACGTTCCAGACTGTTGATTGTGGATATCAACTGTGCACACTTGTCAGCCCACGAGTTCACTCGCATACGTTTAATTGACCACACGCCTACACTGTTTCCTGAATTGCGCAAAATTCAAATCGGCGCCGTTCCTTCTGGAACGTGACTCTTGTGGAAGTGGGTGAGTGTCTGCACTGTACTTCTTCTGTTATATTCGCAGCAGTATCGAGAATTCTTCAGGTTAAGGCCCTAGTATATCGCAGCCATATTAATACTTGAAAATCAAGGACCGGCATATTACCTTGTCTTTTCGTCGTCTGTCTAAAGTAAAACTGCCAGACGAAGACACGTGCCTTTTTCGTTAGGTTTTTCGTGTAAGGTTTTAATGTTCAATTTCGTATTTCGCAGTTAAGAAACGTGACATTGCCCTAAAGATAGCGAATGTCGTGTGAACTGAAATATTGAGGCCCTTTATGTGATAAGGTTAAATTCTGAAAACCGGTTATATATTATATTATATTATATTATATTATATTATATTATATTATATTATATTATATTATATTATATTATATTATATTATATTATATTATATTATATTATATTATATTATATTATATTATA
>Ga0123354_10009178_pt1 | contig 15112 bp, 9 predicted proteins | sample TergutLab28metaG_2_FD_97872 | JGI IMG/M metagenome (GOLD analysis project Ga0123354, IMG submission 97872) | Labiotermes labralis P4 segment gut microbial communities from Petit-Saut dam, French Guiana - Lab288 P4 | ecosystem: Host-associated > Arthropoda: Insects > Digestive system > Gut ...
TCAACGCAGGAAAAGAATTGTGGAAATACTATCATTCGCAACCGGAATGCAACGTAAATGCAAGTCTGTATGACATTCGCGAATATTTTCAAGGCCGCAATGATAAAGGCGTAATGAATAACAGAAGCGACGACGAAACCTATACCGAACTCATTGGTAATCTGAGATATGCATTAAAAGAACTAACAATGAAAATCGAACCGAAAGTGTATGAATACAGGTTTTTGTGTGAATGATGATTATTCTTCACTTTCGGGGATTGCGGTTTTTTTCAATGAAATTTAAAAGCATTTTCTGCTTTCTACGTATCACAACATGGTTGCCCAAGGAATGAAAGCAGAAAATGCTCGTGATTTACTTGCAAAAACATTGCCGCATTTGAAACGCTGGCAATCGCAAAAATAAAACAAAAAAGAAATCCACTCCAATCATTTCGACTTATCCGGATACGGCGGTCGTTGCGGATAAACGCCGGGATTCGTTTTCAAATCCTGCAAAATCAATTCGATGGCTTTATCCAATTGCTGATCGTCGCCTGCGTATTCTGTTGCGGGGTCGTTGACGACTACAACGTCCGGATCAACGCCATGACCTTCGATGACCCATTGTTTGCCTTCCGCATCGAAATGTCCGAATTCGGGACGGTTCAACTGTCCGCCGTCAATCAGCGGCAAAGCGCCCCGAATGCCGGTAACGCCTCCCCAAGTACGTTCGCCGACCAACTTACCTAATTTGTAGAATTTGAATTGATAGGGAAACAAGTCGCCGTCGGAAGCGGAATATTTATCAATCAACAAAATCTTAGGTCCAATCATCAAACCGTCGGGCTTGGGAGTCGGACTACTGTTGCGCGGAGCTGCCATCATCGCTAATTCTCTGCGCAGGCGTTCGATAATCATCGGAGAAACATTTCCGCCGCCATTTCCTCTGTCGTCAATAATCAACGCGTTCTTATTCAATTGCGGATAGTAATATTTTACAAATTCATTCAATCCTTCGGGGCTCATGTCGGGAATATGGATGTAACCGACTTTGCCGTTGGTCGCTTTATTCACTTTGTCGATATTGCCCTGCACCCAATCGAAATAATACAAAGCCGATTCGTCGGCAATGGGCTTGATGATGACCTTTCGTCCGTTCGTATCCGCAGGTTTAGCATTCAGCATCAGTTCAACCTGTTTGCCGGCTTTGTCGTAAAGAGCGGCGTAAATATCATTCATATCTTTGGTCGATTTGCCATTGACTTGCGTGATAAAGTCGCCGACGTTGGCATCGACTCCGGCTTCCGTCAGCGGCGAACGAAGCTGTTCCGACCAATTTCTACCGGCAAGAATTTTATCGATGCGGTAGTAGCCTGAAGCGTCGCGGCTCAGTCGAGCGCCGAGTAAACCGGTTGAAACTCTTTGTGGTTCCGTTTTATCGCCCCCGGCAATGTAGGCGTGTCCGCAGTTCAGTTCGCCAATCATTTCACCGATAATGTAATTCAAATCGTTCCGGTTATTGACGTAAGGAACCAACGGTTGATATTTTTCTCTGATTTTTTTCCAATCCACGCCGTTCATGTTGGGATTATAGAAGAAGTCGCGCATTTGCCGCCAACATTCGTTGAAAATCTGATTCCATTCGGCATGCAAATCAACGACAGTTTTTACTTCCGACAGATTAACGTTTTCTTCAGCGTTAATCTTGCCTTTTGGAGCGTCGATAACAGCATAATCGCCTCTTCCAGCGCGGACTAAGAATTTCTTATTGTCGGGAGTTATGGCTGCTACGAAATAATTACCCAAATCGGTTTCCTTTTTCTTCTGCAAATCAAAGATATACAGGTTTCGGTCGCGGTTATAATAAACGTTTCCGCCGATGCAGGCAACGCCAAAGGTTGCATTCAGTTCGGAAGTGCGACCCTGTATGCCGTCGAAATCAATATCAATTTTCAAATCCTTTTTTGGCGTAGCCGGTTGGTCTTTTTTAACGGTGGCGGCGTTATCTTTTTTAACGGCGGCATTGTCGTCTTTTTTAACGGTAGCGCTATCATCTTTGATTGTTACCTCGTCATCTTCGTAGGCAAACGGCGAAGGCGTCGATTTTTTAAGCGTAGCGATATACAGTTTATTCAAGTTGGTATAGACATGATTCCATTCGATTTGGCTGTAAATCGGATTGAAATTACGAGCCGAAGAGTATAGAATATATTTTCCGTCGTCGCTGAAAAAGCTGTTGCTTGCATCGAACCATTCGTCTGAAATGATATGCTTTTCCTTATTTTCCATATTGTAAACCATTACAACATTCGTTGTATTCAGGCGGGGTAGGGTATAGGTTATCCAGCGGCTGTCGGGCGACCACCTAAACCCGCGAATTTCTCCGTCGGGCGTTTGTTCTACCTCCGTAATTTTCTTGGAATCCACGTCCACGTAGCGCAAACGTTGCATCCTGTCGCTCCAGAGGATTTTCTTGCTGTCGGGCGACCAGTCGAAACCGTATTTATACGTATCGTTAGTGGAGGTGATTTGAACCGGTTTTTGCAACCCGTCCTGCGTGCGGATGTAAATTTCATCTTCACCGGTAGCGTCGGAAATGTAGGCAATCCATTTTCCGTCGGGCGACCATGCGGCATCCCGCTCGTGTACGCCCGAAGTTTCGGTCAGGTTGCGGGTGATGCCCGATTTGACCGGAACGGAGTAAATATCGCCGCGAGCGCTAACGACTAAGCGATTGCCGTCGGGCGAGACGTCTGCGCCTGCAATCCTTCGGGAAGCGTCAATCAATTTCGTGCGTCCGCCGACTAAATCTTCATCTAAATAAACCGTAATCTTCGTCGCCTTTTGGGTAGCAATATCGAAATTGTAGATGTATCCGCCGTTTTCAAACACTATCGACTTATCGCCCAAATTTGGAAATTTGACGTCGTATTCTTTGAAATCGGTTACTTTCTTCGTTTGTTTTGTTTCGGTATTATAACAGAACATATTCATAATCCGGTCGCGATCGGAAAGATAATAAATCTCTTTTCCAATCCACATAGGGAAAATATTTTGATTCGGATTGTTCGTTATCTTTTCTATTTTTTTAGTTTTGAAATCGTAAATAGAGATATCGTCGGCTTGTCCGCCTTGGTAGTATTTCCAAGTACGAAATTCACGAAATACCTGATTGTATGCCAATTGAGTATTATCGGGCGAATAAGAGCAGAATCCGCCGACAGGTAAAGGAAGCTCTTCCGACAGCCCGCCTTTGACGGATACTAGAAACAGTTTCCCTTTGAAGTCGTTGAACGATTCTTTTCGCGAACGATAAACAATATGGTCGTTGTCTTTCCAAGTCATCGTGATATTGTTCGGACCCATGCGGTCGGAAATATCATCGCGCCCTAAAGTTGCGGTATAGGTAAGTCGAACCGGCTCGCCTCCCGTAGCAGGCATTACATATACTTCCGTATTTCCGTCGTATTGAGCGGTAAAAGCTAATTGCTTACCATCGGGCGAGAAGCGGGCGAACATTTCGTATCCGCCGCCGTTGGTGATTTTCCGGGCGACGCCGCCTTGCGACGATACGGTGTATAAATCGCCGGCGTAAGTGAATACCAATTGGTTGCCGTGAATGGCAGGGAAGCGCAACAAGCGGGCTTCCTGTTGTGCGGAAACGGTGAAAAAAGCCGTTAGGGCAAGGGCGAGAAGAAGAAAATGTTTGTTCATAGATAGAATGATAAATTGTGAGTTAAATTTCCGGTAAAATTACGTTTTATAATTGAAATGGCAATGGGAAAAATGAAATATTAACTGCAAACATTTTATTTATTGAACTTGTGGTATGCGCTTTTTCTCATAGTTAATTGAATTAATATCTTCGGAGAAAGGCAAACTTTTGTTTTTTGAAAGAATTTTTATAATTTTGCTTCGATATTTTTCAGCAATAATAGACATTTTAAAATGGATCCCGACGAAAACAATGCTATTTTTCAATTAGCCGCCGATTTTATTAACCAAACCTCCGAACATGTTTTCCTGACAGGAAAAGCAGGAACAGGTAAAACTACTTTTTTGAAATACATCAGAGCGCATACGCATAAAAGCGCTGTTGTTGCCGCTCCTACCGGAGTCGCCGCCATTAATGCCGGCGGAGTAACGCTCCATTCGCTTTTTCAATTGCCTTTTGAACCGTATTTACCGGGCATATCCAACCCAATGAAAAAAAAATCGCATTTTTTCTCTAAAGAGAAAATCGAATTGCTCCGGCAATTAGAATTGCTGATTATCGACGAAGTCAGTATGTTACGCGCCGATGTTCTTGACTGTATCGACGAAATCCTGCGGCATATCCGTCGTAATTCACAACCTTTTGGCGGTATTCAGGTTTTGTACATCGGCGATTTGTTTCAGTTGCCTCCGGTTGCCAAAACCGAAGAATGGGAGCTGCTGGAAACATACTACGAAAGCACGTTTTTTTTTCATGCCCGCGTAATCAAACGTACCGAACCGGTGTATCTTGAACTTAAAACCGTTTACCGTCAAGGCGACCCTGTATTTGTGGATTTATTGAACCGTATCCGCAACAATATTGCTACGACTGAGGATTTGCACGAACTCAACAAGCGCTACAACCCCGGTTTCATTCCGAAGGAAGGGGAAAATTATATCATTTTGACTACTCACAATTATCGATCCGATGCAATCAATCATCGCCAATTAGAGGAATTGCCATCGGAAGAACACGTTTTCACCGGAACCGTTGAAGGCGATTTTCCCGATTACGCTTTGCCTACCGATCTGGAACTCCATTTGAAAGCAGGGGCGCAAGTGATGTTTATCCGCAACGATACGGAAGGACGTTTTTTTAATGGGAAAATTGTTACAATCACCCAGATTGTCGCCGACCAGATTTATGTTTATCTTCCGGATTTGAATGAAGATATATTAGTGCCCAAAGAAGAATGGGAGAATATGCGCTATTCGCTTAATAAGGAATCGAATAAAATTGAAGAAGAAAAATTGGGATCGTTCATTCAATATCCGCTTCGTTTAGCTTGGGCGATAACCATTCATAAAAGTCAGGGATTAACTTTTGAAAAAGCGATTATCGATGCAGGCGGTTCTTTTGCAGCCGGACAAACGTATGTTGCATTAAGTCGTTGTACTTCGCTCGACGGAATCGTACTTTTTTCCAAAATACGTCCCAATTGTATTCTCACCGACGATTATGCCGTACGCTACAGCAGGACAGAAAAAGACGGGAACGAACTCCTTCGGCTGTTTCTCGAAGGGAGAAAAAAATTTCGGACGGAACGCTTGCTGTTGTACTTTGATTGGCGTCCCATACATGACATACTCTGGAGATTCGACAAATTAGCGGAAGATAAAACGACTCAGGAATACGAGCCGGCTAAACTTTTGTTTGCCGGATTCAAGAAAAAAATAACAGGATGGGAAAATACGACCATTAAGTTTCAACAGCAGTTGAAGCAAATCATTTGTCAAGAAGCGCCCGAAGATGAAATTATCGCCTTATTGAAAGTAAGATGTCAGAAAGCGATTATTTATTTTCATGAACAATTCGTTACGGATGTATTAAAACCTTTACAGAATTTGATTACCATTCTTAAAATCGATAAGAAAAATCGGACGCTTATAAAAAGCTTGATTGAATATGAGCGTGATATGAAATTATTCCTTGAAAACAGGCGCAAAGTACGGTACAACGATGTTCCGCTGGCGGAAACAATTGAATTGGTTGTTCCAAAGAGAAAGTAAGATGACGATATAATACTCTTTCCCTAAAATGCGTTTAATTATTGAATGAAATTCGCAATATGGTTGCATAAAACGATTTTTTTATGTTCCTTTGCACAATTTTTATTTTATATAATCAAAATGACAACAAAAAAATTTATACTAAGTGAAAACGATATTCCTACCGCATGGTATAATATTGTTGCAGACATGGTGAATAAACCATTGCCTCCGCTTCATCCGGGAACAAAAGAACCTTTGAAACCGCAAGATTTGGAACCGATTTTTGCGAAAGAGTTAATCACTCAGGAATTATCTCAAGAGCGATGGATTGAAATTCCCGATGAAGTTCGTGAACTATATAAAATCTGGCGTCCGACGCCTTTAGTTCGTGCAACGGGTTTGGAAAAGGCGCTGGATACGCCGGCGCATATTTATTTTAAGAATGAAGGGCTTAGTCCGGTTGGTTCGCACAAATTAAATTCTGCGATACCACAGGCATATTATAATAAAAAACAGGGAATTAAGCATCTTACTACCGAAACGGGAGCCGGTCAATGGGGAGCTGCGCTTGCTTTTGCTTGCAGTGTTTTTGACTTGAAATTAGATGTTTTTATGGTAAAAGTAAGTTATCATCAAAAGCCTTATCGTCGCAGCATGATGCAAACATGGGGCGCCAAAGTTGTTCCTTCACCCAGCCATACTACCGACGCGGGGCGAAAAATCCTTGCTCGCGACCCTGAAAATTCAGGCAGCTTGGGAATTGCTATTTCCGAAGCGGTGGAAAAATCGGTTAAGACCCCGGATACACGCTATACGCTGGGTTCTGTGCTAAACCATGTAATTCTCCACCAGACAATCATCGGATTGGAGGCAGAGAAACAAATGGAAATGGCCGGTGAATATCCGGAAATAGTTATCGGTTGTTTCGGTGGCGGTTCTAATTTTTCAGGAATCACTTTCCCGTTCTTGCGCCACCAATTGACGTCCGGAAAAACGATACGGATTATTGCTTCAGAACCGGCAAGTTGTCCGAAACTGACGAGAGGAAAATTCGAGTACGATTTCGGCGACACCGTTGGATTAACGCCTCTTTTGCCTATGTACACGTTAGGACACGATTTTCAACCTGCCGATATTCATGCCGGAGGCTTGCGCTACCACGGAGCCGGAACTATTGTCAGCCAGTTGCGACGGGACGGTTATGTTGAAGTGCAGGATATTCCTCAATTGGAATCGTTCGAGGCAGGGCAATTATTTGCAAAAACAGAAGGTACCATTCCTGCGCCCGAATCGACGCATGCCATTGCCACGGCAATTCGTGAGGCGAAAAAAGCGAAAGAGGAAGGGAAGTCCAAAGTTATTTTGTTCAATCTTTCCGGACACGGATTGATTGACATGAGCGCCTACGACCAGTATCTTTCCGGGAAAATGACGAATTATCGATTGAGCGATGAAGACATTGCCCGTTCTTTGAGCAATTTGGAACAATTAGCGCCCTGGAATGCCGAACATTCTTAGCAGAAATGTGATTACAGCCATCCGTGATTCGTATACCACGCTACACATTCACGGATTCCGCGCTCCAAATCATAGTTGGCTTGAAAACCTAAGTCATGGATTAGGGGAGAAATATCGCAAGTCCAGTCGCGGCGTTTCATAATTTTGTATTTATCGCGATTCAAAGTAGAGGGTTTCTTTGCTATTTTTGAAAATAGTTCCGCTGTAATTGAAACTATTTTCAAAAACGCTAAAGGGACTCTTAGTTTTAATACTTGTTTTTTACCCAATGCATTCTTTACCAATTGAGTATAAGTTTCATCGGAGTACGTGTTTCCATCGGAAACAATATATATTTTGCGCGTATATGCGCTCTCAGCAGCAAGAAATACAGCCTTCGTTAAATCTTTCACATAGATAAACGTAAGTGTTTGAGGTTCATAACCGGCAGTTAACTCTAAGCCTTTTTTTATACTTTTCAACATCAGGAAATAGTCTTTGTCACGAGGTCCGTACACGCCGGTAGGACGCATAATCAAATATGAAAAACCGGTTTGCGATTCCAGAAATTCTTCGGCTTTCAACTTGCTTCTTCCATATATCGTATCCGTTGGAGGCGTTGCGCTTAAACTGCTCATCAAAATGAATTTATCAGGAACGGCGCCGGCTTCCTGCAAGGCTTCAATCAGATTGCGCGTGTAACGATAATTGATTTTTTCGAAATCTTCTGAGTGGAGACATTTAGTTACTCCTGCGTTGTGGATAATGTAATCCCATTTTCCGAACTTTTTACAATGGTTTTCTATCTGCCGTTTAAGTTCTTTTTTATCGGAATAAAATAAATCAATGAACGAAATCCGTTCATCACGAAGGTATTCCTTACTGCTGGTTTGTCGTATGCCCGCCCAGACTTTCCAATCACGGTTCAGCGCTTCTTCTACAAGAAAACTTCCGATAAATCCGCTGGCGCCGGTAATTAGAATATTTTTCATTGTTATCTGTTTCTATCAGTCTCTCAATCCTTTAAAAAACCGTTTCATCAGCTGTACGGCTTCTTCCGACAAAACGCCGGCTTGGACTTTGGTTTTCGGATGAAGTACTTCGGGCGTTAGCTTCGTATATCCGCGTTTTTCATCATCGGCGCCATAAACGATTCGATCTATTTGCGCCCATGCTAAAGCTCCGGCACACATGGGACAAGGTTCGACAGTTACGTACAATGTACAATCGATTAGATACTTGCCTCCAAGAACGGATGCGGCTGCAGTAATTGCCTGCATCTCGGCGTGAGCAGTGACATCGTTCAATGTTTCGGTCAGGTTATGCGCACGAGCGATAATTCTTCCTTCGCAGACAATGATGGCTCCAACGGGAACTTCGCCTTTATCGAAAGCCAGTTTCGCTTCCGACAAGGCTTGTTTCATAAAATAATCGTCATTGAGAATTGTCATTTTATTTAATCCTTGACAATTCGTAAAATTCGAATGTCCTTTTCCGGAAAATCGCCGGGTCCGGTTGGTACCGATGCGATAGCGTCGACAACCTCCATCCCTTTGATCACTTCGCCAAATACCGTATAATTTTGATCTAAGAAAGGCGTTCCTCCGGTCGTTTTATAGATTCCCCGCTGAAATTCGGAAAATTGGATATGCATTCGTTCCTCTATCTGGTCTAATTCTTCATCGGTGAAGATACGACCTTGCACAATGTAGAATTGCGAAGAAGAAGACCGTTTTTCCGGATTCGCGGCATCGCCGACACGCGCGGCAGCCAAAGCTCCTTTTTTATGAAAATATTCGGGAACAAATTCTGCGGGGATAGTGTAATTAAGTTCGTCAGTCAGGCTATCCTCCATATTAGTAGCTGGCTTGGTTGCCGGATTACCCGTTTGAATCATAAATCCGGGAATAATCCGGTGAAACAATACGCTATCGTAAAATTGTTCTGCTATTAATTTCTCAAAATTTTCCTTGTGCAATGGCGTTTGGTCGTACAATTTTATTTGAATATCGCCCAAACTTGTTTCAATCGTGTAGGTTTGCGCATTCGATTGACAAGATATTGTCATAACTATAAAAAAATAAAAAGTGAATAAAAATAGCTTCCTTTGTTTTGTCCGTATCATTAGCGTTCAAAATAATTAAAATTGATAAGTAAATCCCAAGCCTATTATTTCCTTAAACTGCACGCTTACCGCTTCTTTTTCATAATACCGGAGCGTAGTGTTTAAGGTGGCGGAGAATAGTTTATTGATTTTATAATTTAAAAGCAAATCCCAATTAATGTCGAAATTTCCAAATTCTTTTGTGTAGGGCGTAAATAAATCTACAGTGGAAATGAGGCTCAGATTGGATGAAATCGCTTGCGTTGTGTTAGCCAATATATAAGCGCCGGTCTCGAATTTTGTTTTCTTTCCGGGGTCGACGCCAAAAGCTCCGATGTTGGAAAGCGAATCATTCATTACAAAAATAGCGCGCTCCGACGCAGGGGAAAGGAATAAAGAATACTTTTGATTTGGTTTATAGGTGAAACCAAGCGCTAAATCAAGGTAACCGGGAGCTATAAAAGTGGAAATATAATTATCTTTATCCGGATAATTATATCCGTTGGTAAGCTGAGTATAAAATTTTAACAAAGCGGAAACAGACCATGTCTTGGAGATTTTACGTCCGCCGATGGAGGTCAGATTCAATTTGTCGGTCGCTTTCTGCCATTCGGAAACGGATGAATACACAAGTCCGTATTCCAACGACAGGTTATTGTCCCAGAAATATTTGTCATCCAAATAGTTCAACGAAGTATTAAAAATAAAATTACCGGAAACGGTATTATCGCCTCCTGCCACCCAATTATGGAGCGATGTTTGACCAAAAGAAAGGCTTGAGATTCCAAAATGTTTCCATCCCTTTGTCGTATCTTCCTTGACATAGCTTGTTAAATCGCTGGCTACCTTTTTACTTTCCTGTGCATGAGCGCCTATTAAAATAATTAAACCTGCAATTGCAAAAACAAACTTTTTCATTTGGTTAGTATTTATTTAATTAAACATTAAAACGAAAGTGCATAATATCTCCGTCCTGTACAACGTATTCTTTTCCTTCAACGAACATTTTACCTGCTTCCTTACAAGCGCTTTCCGTGCCGAGATGAATATAATCGGCATATTTGATTACTTCAGCGCGGATGAATCCTTTTTCGAAATCGGTATGGATGACTCCTGCGCATTGCGGCGCTTTGCTTCCTTTCAAATAAGTCCACGCACGAACTTCTTGCGGACCGGCAGTGAGAAAAGTTTCCAGATTCAGTAACTTGTAAGCCGATTTAATCAAGCGGTTAACGCCGGATTCTTTCAAGCCAAGCTCTTCAAGAAACATATCGCGTTCCTCGCAGGTTTCAAACTCAGCGATTTCCGATTCGATTTTCGCAGCAATAACCAATAGCTCGGCGCCTTCGTCCTTAATCGCTTCACGTACCGCATCGACATAGGAATTACCGGAAACCGCCGAAGTTTCATCGACATTGCAAACATACAAAACCGGTTTATTCGTCAGTAAAAATAAATCGTGAGCCGCTCTTTCGGATTCTTTGTTATCGAATTTCACCGTTCGAGCCGCCTTGCCTTGTTCGAGCGCAGTTTTGAATCGCAGTAAAACATCGAGTATGATTTTTGCTTGTTTATCGCCGCCTGTTTGCGCCTGTTTTTGCACTTTATTGATCCGGGAATCCACGGTTTCGAGGTCTTTCAGTTGAAGTTCATAATCAATGATTTCCTTATCGCGAATGGGATTGATAGAGCCGTCGACATGGGTCACGTTATCATCGTCGAAGCAACGCAATATATGCAGGATAGCATCCGTTTCCCGTATATTGGCAAGAAATTTGTTGCCCAGACCTTCACCTTTGCTGGCGCCTTTCACTAATCCGGCAATATCGACAATTTCTACAGTAGTTGGGACAATCTTTTGAGGATGTACCAATTCGGCAAGTTTATTCAAACGTTCGTCGGGTACGGTGATAACTCCCACATTGGGCTCAATAGTGCAGAAAGGAAAGTTTGCCGCCTGCGCCTTCGCATTGGAAAGACAGTTAAAAAGCGTTGATTTACCAACATTTGGAAGTCCGACGATACCGCATTGTAATGACATTGAATATAACTTCTAATTTAATAACTTATTCTTAAGAGTCTACAAAGATAGGAATTATATCTTATACTCGCTATATCTTAGACTTTTTTCAATTATTTCGATTGACTACTTAATAATGTCACGGGTTTACTGTTTTGAAAGTCATCATACAACGGTTGAAGCGGAGTCACGCTTTCTTTGTTCTCTTTTGCAACCGTGACGGCCAAAATCTTAATGTCTCTATTATTAGGCAATATCAATTTTGTTGCCCCGGCAGGAATCGGCAACGCGTATTTGTATAAATAGCAATAGTGGTAGGCTTCATTTTTTGATGGATATCTTTGATGCGTGTGAGAAGCAAACCAAGCTATGTTGTCTTTTTTCACAAATGGAGAATTAATACCGGTTACCGTAATTTCATCCTTAGCAAATTGTCGTGCATACCATTGTCCGACAAATCCTTCCCATCGTTGAATTTTCAGCGGGATGGTTTGATTCCCTATCGTAAAATCAGCTTGGGTATCTCTGCCGGAGGCAGCTAAAAGATAGATAGTGGAATAATTTCCTTGCGGAAGCGCGATTTCCTGACCTTGACAAATGACGGCATTGTTTTGTTCATCTTCACGGCTTCCCATTTGGAAATTGATACCTTCGCTCGTTATCACATCGGGGACCAATTCTGCCGGCAGGTTAGCCCTCATGGAAAAATCTCCGTCGTTGCGGTTATTGTCAAAACTCATGACGTCCTGATTATAAGGCAAGGTAACGGCAACTTGCGCAATAGGTTGAGCAGCAACAGCCGGAGAAGCCATTTTCACTGCAAAACTCTTGATAGTGTAATGTGAAATATCAAATGCCAAATCATTTCCGGAGAAACTGGCATTGCCAATGCGTTGTTCCTGTCCGTTAATCTCATACGCATCCATAATTTTTCCGGGCAAAGTTATTTTGATACCCTTCAAATCTTTTCCGGACAATTCGTTGACACGTACGACGTAATAATCGCCGTTTTCAATCTTTTTAAAAGCCATCACGCCTACCTGCGGATTGCTGATAGATAAGAAAGATTGTTCTTTGCCCCAAACGCCTTTCGATTGGTCAGTAGCTTCAAAAGCCAGCAACGGTTGGTTGAACATTTTTCCCTGCCATGGCGAAAGTCCCTGTTGATAATCTCCCCTGTGTCCATATACGCCATAGCGGAATTGATGTTCGCCCCAATCTTGAGTCAATTGATGCAAGAACGAATTTTTGGATGTCGGCGTGTAAAGCAGCGTCAGTCTCAGTATATTATCGGACGGCTTATCCGAACCGTATTTGCAATCTTCCAAAATGGTAACTCCATAGCTGCCGTCGGTATTGGTCAAATCGAACCATTCTTTTGAAGGAACTTCAAATTTTGTACTGTCGTCATTACTGCGCTGTATGGCTCCAACGCCCAGATTATAGGTTGCTTTTGAATTACTTACCGTCAACGGAAAATCTGCTTTCAAACTGACGCCTTGCGATTGCCAATCGCAAATATTGGAAATTTCCAGACGTTTACCGGCTTCTCCCGCCGCCAGACTTACGATTTGCGTGATGGAAGAGTTCATTCCTTTGCGTTTGACTTCAATAGCAACACGCACAGGACCTTGTTCAATCACCCGCATAGAAGCGTCTTCATTCATATAACCCAACGCCGGACCTTGACGGTCTTTCCAATCCATATTCCATGCAGGCCATTGCGTTGGCGCTTCGCGCCTGAATTCCAAACTTGCCGGCGAGGCGAGTAACTCTTTTTTTGTCTGCTTGTCATAAATACTCGTTATGTCTCCGTTGCTTCCTAACGTGACTTTATAGTAATTGTTTTCCAACGCATTATTTTCTGCTGACAAGGTGGATTTTGCAGCTTGAGCCGAAGTTTCGCGTACATCAAATACGGCGCAACCCATGGATGGAACTTTTGCGAGGAAGAGAATTTTTAATTTGTTCCCATTCGAATCGATGATTTGCGTGGGAACAGCATTACCCATACTGTTGTATACTTGTACGTTTTGAGGAACTTTTTGGTATTCCATTTCAATAGATACTACATCTTCTCGAATTATGGCTACCGGATTATAGACAATAACCGATCTCCCTTTGCCTTGGGTGTCGAAAAAACTCGACAGTTGGTTTACCGAGCCTGTCAATACGGAAGCAAAGCTATTTGCTGCAATGAATTCGTCATTCCATGCAAATTCATAAGCGCGAGGAATTGCCGTTCCCGGAAGAATATCGTGGAATTGACTTCCCAAGACAAGCTCCCATGCCGGATTCAATTTTGTGAAGGGATACTTTATTCCGCCCGTCCAATCAACGATTGAAGCCAATTGTTCGGCGTTTTGCGCCAAAAGTTCATTCTTCCGGTTCATTCTTTTCATATAAGATTCGGAAGTCATTGAGCCGGCGCTGTGTTCTATCAACAGCAAATCTCCGGTATAAACAGGCAATTTCTGCCGTATTTCCGGCGTAATATCTTTATACATTTGGTCGGAAGAAGTAAGAATAACATTCAATTTACTGTCGTTGTTATGTATACTTCCAATGGCATTTTTCACATCCCTTTCACGAGGCGCGCCACCCTGGTCGCCAACCCCGAAATAGCGATAATCGAATGAGACGCCGTATTTTTCCTGATTTTGATCAAGACGTTTATTCCAATCGGGATCCAAATCAAGACGAGGGACAACGCTGCCTGTATAATCGGTAGCATTCAACGCGGCAATGATTCCTTTTCCGTCGGGACCATTCCAAATTCCTACATTGAAAGGAACTCCCGCTGCTGAACGCCAAGTGAGCTTTTGCGTGGAAAAACCAAGCAATCCGCAATAGTTCCAAATAGAAGGCATATTTGCCAAAAATCCAAAACAATCGGGAAGCATGTAGTCCTGACTTGTTTTGCCGAATTCCCTTTGAAAGTATAAATTTCCATACAGCACTTGCCGGATTAAAGATTCGGATGAAGAAATATTTACTTCGCCTTCATCCACCGAAGAACCCGACACAAACCACCGTCCTTGATGAATATAATCTTTTACTTTAAGGTAAAGATCCGGATAATACTCTTTCATCATCTCATATCGTCGTGATCCTGTGAAATTAAATACATATTCTGGATATTTTTCAAACAGATAAAAATTTTCCGTCATGACGTTTTTGATATACTCGTCGATGGTGGTAGGGTAGTCCCAATTCCATTCGGTATCAAGGTGGCTGTATCCTACTGTATACAGTACCCTGTCTTTTAATAAGTTATGTTTGGGTTGCACAGCTTGGGCATGCAACAAACAAGGGAGTAATAACCCCAAAATAATTCCCAAAAGATGTGATTTCATATAAAAAATTGATTTAACGCCGCTAAGTTAGTCATTTTTCAATGATATTAGTAAAATTATTATTATTTTTTAAAAGATAACATGATTTTGCTAAGAAGAGTTTCAATCCATTCCTTGAAAAACATGACATTTTGTCGGTAAAAATAAGCGTTTATTTGCATGGCACGGCATTTGATGAATTTATTATCGTATATTCGTAAAAAATAAAACAAAAAATATAAATGCTTAAATAACAAAAATTATGGGAAAGATAATTGGAATTGACTTAGGAACGACTAACTCATGTGTGGCAGTTATGGAAGGAAACAAGCCTGTCGTTATTCCGAATAGCGAAGGCAAAATGACAACGCCTTCGATTGTCGCATTTTTAGATAACGGCGAACGTAAAGTAGGCGATCCTGCTAAA
>Ga0123354_10009180_pt1 | contig 15108 bp, 13 predicted proteins | sample TergutLab28metaG_2_FD_97872 | JGI IMG/M metagenome (GOLD analysis project Ga0123354, IMG submission 97872) | Labiotermes labralis P4 segment gut microbial communities from Petit-Saut dam, French Guiana - Lab288 P4 | ecosystem: Host-associated > Arthropoda: Insects > Digestive system > Gut ...
TCCAGACAGTCCCTGGGGCCCACCCAGCCTCCTGTACAATGGGTACCTGGTCTTTCCCGGGGATAAAATGCGGCCGGGGCGTGCTGCTGACCACTCACCCCGTTCTAGTGCCGCGGTCATGGAAGAATAGAGCTATACCTCTACCCACCCTCTGGGCCACACCGGGCGTGTAACGGAAACACTTTACCTTTACCTTTTTGTATGTATGTCTGTATGCATGCATGCATGTATGTATGTATGTATATATACGCGTGTAGCTATGCACATATATATATATATGTGTGTGTGTGTGTGTGTGTGTGTGTGTGTATGCGTGTGTATGCGCGCCTGCATGTTCGTGTCAAATTTGAACCAGTGAGTCGAGTTTCACGAAACTTTGTGTGAACAGTGGGCATCACATCGCCATACTTTATACTTGTAATTTCTTGCACTCAGTATTACCGTATATTCTCGAATCTAATCCGCACTAGTTTTTGCCGATTTCTTAAACGAAAAAAAGTTAGTTCGCTGTTCTAACCCGCACCTATGGGAGGACGATGATGAAGATAAAGATGATAGTGACTGGGTGACGGATAAGGATTTAGTTATGAGTGATGACGGCGAGTCTGATGAACAATAAATTATAAATTTTATATAATATATAATATAAATAATAAATAAAATAATAAATTATCGGTTCTATCATTTTTCCAAAATCCAGCTCACGACCGCAAATCTAATCCGCACGCGATTCTAAACCCCATTTGATTTTTTAGCCCTGTGAAACTGTAAAAAGGGTGCGGATTAGATTCGAGAACATACGGTAGTTGTTTGGCGGGTACGCGACTTTGTTGGCGGTAGCAACACTAGCGCTGGTTACTTTCAGTTCGTCAAATTACGTATACTTCGGTAAAATAACAAAATTTTTAAGGTAAGATTTTCTTTAGGATTGGAAGTAATAAGATGGCGGCGTTACAATAACTTTCTTTATATTTCGGTTTTAAGGCCACAGTTAATGAACAATTTGAGTTATGCAAGTGGAAGGTAATACTCAGTTTGGCTGTGACACATCATAAACGTTACATTTTAAATGAAAGACAACGTTAATAATGCCAGTAGAAACTTAAGAGTGTGCATCTATTCTGTTTGCCAAAAGTAGAGACCGGCTATGGGACCCATGCTGTGGGTTTTATAGACAAATAATTACATGTCGAAAGCTTTGTGATTGCGTTGAGAACAAGTTAATTTTAGCCGCATTCCCAGTATATCTTTAGGTCGTGTTCTGACGCACATTTGAACTGGAAAGGCACAAACTGAAATTTAGTAGTGGTATTTCAGGACATTCATTTTTGTCCTCTGCAGTGGGTGAGAGTGGGTACCAAGTCTCACCGTAGTACTATGGTCACTGTTTGTACCGTCGTTATACCTTATAGGTGTGTGTATATATATATATATATATATATATATATATATATATATGTGTGTGTGTGTTCCGATATTTGCACAACAGAATTAATTAACTTATTTCCTTTCGTTTACAGTGTATACAGAACGTGAGATTCCATACCTTTCACCACCCTCAACCGACTGTTCTTAAGGAAGCAAAAGGCGTTGCTTTTGAAAACGTCCCATTTATAAAATATTACTTGTGTTTCAAATGGTCTGCCGCGTTACCAAGCAGTTGTCATTACACTATGTATTAAGTAACGTTGTTGATGCTGTGTACATCTGAGATTAACATTTAAATGTAATTTTGTATTTCACTTGGGCAACAGCAAGCGTATGTGTCAACACCCCACAGTGAATTACTTGAAATTAAGTTACATAAGGTTTCTAGTCTTGTGAGATATGACACCGCGTCAGTGGGTAAACGATTCCCAACTCTGGTGATAACATTTTTGCCAGTGAGTAGGAGGCCATCACGTTGTCTCGAAACGTCTGGAACCGATTGCCCATTGACGCGGTGTCATGCTTCAAAACAACGGATCCCTCAGCTATATCGCTGCAGATACCTAACAAGACTTTCACTGTACGTATACCGTAACCTTGAGGCGCGTTCGTGCAACCATTCTTGCCGTGGAAAAGCAGTAAGTATTACATGTTCTGAGTGTGTGTTTATAGCCTTTTGTATCCAGCATGCAATGGTCATACTCCATATTGTCATCTGTGGCCTGTCCGGCTCTACAATATTTTTCTGCATTTTTTAAAAAAAAAGTGAATGAAAAATGTGTGTATTCATTTTCTCTACAACGTTTGTCTGAAACATTTTTCATTATAAGAGTAATTGAGCGAGATATGATAAAAATACATATTGGTCTTCATGTAAAGTACCCGTTTTTCTTGTTAGATTTTAATGAAACTTGAATTCTCTCGAAAGATTTTCGAAAAATATTCAAATACCAGCGATCATAAAAATCCGTTCTGAGGGAGCCGAGTTGTTCCATACGGGAGAGCGGACGGAAAGACAAAGGGCCAGGCATGACGAAGCTAATAGTCGCTTTTCGCAATTTTGCGAACGCGCCTAAAATCTTGCACCAGCATAGACTGTTTTCACTTAAAAGCGAGAACGCCGCATGCATTCACCGGTGTTCCTTTGTATTGGACGGGGCAAGTTACTATGCATTCCCCATTAGTGTGTGTTTCCTTACTGAAGCAATGGATGTTGTGAGAATGTACAGAAATTGACACAGCCGTTAGTAACCTCTAGGACCTGGCAGATAAAATATCCCATCCAATTCTGCCAACATTTCTGCCATGGAGGTTGTTAATTTTGTGTGCGTAAAGAGCGAAAACATATAATGTATGATGTAACATTTATTCCAGTACAAATCACTGGCCTTTCTTTAATTAAAATACATTTTCCTCTAAAATGCTGTGTGTAAAATAAACTTGTTATGAAGTTAATGGGCCATTTGTTTTTAATTAAGTTCTTCGTAAAGAAGAAGGGTTTGGAAATGGTCTGTAAAAGAAATTCATAATTTATTTTAGTCTTAAATTGTTTTAGACAGTCTGTTGCTAAAACTTGCCACGATTTCGAGAGTATTTGCTAGTAGCTCTTAGTTAGTGGACTCTTGAGAGGACATCTGAGGGGGTGTCAACGCTCGGCAGTTATGGTTGGTGTGCGAGTTAAAATAGGCCAAAGTGCCGGATTAAATCTAATCTAAACCACGAAAATGTAACTTCAGGGAGTGATAAAAGGAATGAAGAAGATAGATTATCACGCGCAAGCGCAGTAATTCTACACTTCTCGCTCTTCAAACTCTGAAGGGGTTCCCCCCCCCCTCCCCCAAATTATGGTTTGTATAGTGCAGTTGAAATGTGATGGCACACGCTCAGAAACCAGATTTCGTCTTTCGGAGAAACGGGTGAGTCCATTTAAATCGGCGGGGGCGTCAATTCAGTCGACTACTGGAAACCAAGGTGTGCGCGCCAGTAGGTAGCGATTGTATTATCTGTAGGAAATACGTTGATCACAGCTTGAAAAGGTCGCTTCAAGGCAGGAAGAAGCAGGTAAAAGGGAGAGGTGAGCTTGAAATAGTTTATAATGTGCACAAATTCATGAAAATTGAATCTGAGGTGAGTATCACAATCCCTCTTTGTAAAGTGCAGAAGAGAGTCGCTGAAGCAACACGTGTTAGCAGGAGAACTTAATGTAGGATGCTGAAAGAAGGTGAAAATGTGGAAACTGGTGTCGCAATGGCATTTTCAACTCCGCTCAAACTCTTCAGTGACAGCGAGTAATACTAGAAACAACTGAACTCACTGTGTCAAAAGGCCATTCTGTTTTAATCCCTGTAAGGAAAGTGTTATAAGGAAAGAGCAATGTTGAAACTAGCTCTCTAATTTTACTGCTTAATTCACGACTTACCATGCTACTTGGCAGCATGTCGTGTCTTTATTGTTGGTAACAATGCTGTTCCGCGGTAGTGTGACGAGTACTGGCTACCCACTCCATTCGCCTGTTTCCCCTTCAGTTCCCCTCCCGTGCGTCGCCTTGTGCCATCACATTTAATCTGCACTCTGCAACGTTTGTAGTGTAATGGCGTGTAATATGGGAGCTGGGATAGCGTGGTCAGTGTAGTAATTGCGATACAGGTTAAGCGTCCAAGGAATCGTAGTTCGATTCCCGTCCAGACCACCTCTGGGACCCACACAGCCTCCTATTCAGCAAGTAATAGGGATCGTTTATCGAGTGGTAAAGCAGTCAGGGCGGATTATGCTATTGTGTGTCGGATGTCCTGCTACTTGTACTACAATCTCATTACTTGCTGGCCGATTCCTGTATATTTTCTTTGGTACAGTTTCATAATGACAAATTTTTTTTTGGACAAACGTTTTGGCTTTCAGTTTCCATAATGTCTTGGAATATTTTGAGTAACTGAATATTATTTACTGCACATCGAAGAGCCTGCACCATGTGTTTTGTGATTTCGTTAGTTTTCAGTTATTCCGTTAATTTGCTTGTTAGGCCAATTTCTAGCTGCCTTTCGAGATTTTATTTTGTTACTTAATGCATTAATTATTTTCAGCGTTAGAAGGTAAAGGTACAGGTAGAGGTAAAGTTCACCCTAGAATACGCCATGAAGGCCCAGATGGGGGAGTAGAGGTATTGCTTTACACTTTCTTTAAGCTCGGCGCTAGGGGAGTGTGGGTGGTCAACGGCACGCCGCGGCCGGTTAACCCCGCAAAAAAAAAACGGTGCTCAATGTATAGGAGGCTGGGTGGGCCTCACAGCTGGTCTGGACCGGTGAGGAAAATGTACCCCCCCCCCCACCGGGATCCGATATCCGGACCGTTCAGCCCGTAGCGAGGCGCTATACCGACTACGCTATCCCGGCCCACATTTATGGCGTTAAAGGAACGTTATTATACAAAGCGTGAGCATATATGCCTACGTATGACATACAGTGTACGTCATACGATACATGAATAATATGTATCACCGAGTGGCATTCTGAAGCGTTGTTCGGAATTAATCATTTTGTGTGTGTGTGTGTGTGTGTGTGTGTGTGTGTGTGTGAGAGAGAGAGAGAGAGATGTATCGTGTCGGTTTCATTTTCCCTTTGCATTATTCGATCACTTTTTATAGTAACGAGAAAGCTTGCATTTTAATCTCACTTTTAAAGGAACGGCTACTCATGTTCCCAACTGCAGAATTATTTCCATGATTAAAGAAGCTCAGATAGAAAGTCAAAATGTGGGCCTTGCTGGTAATATGCACCAGATACGTCACTGCTTTCTATGTTGCAGGTTTGGTTTATTCATTCATTCGGAAATTAGATGAAGTTTCGCTACACCTCGTAAGAACAATACGATTTGAAGGAGCTGCATTCATTATTTATGAGGGACGTTTTCTTTCTTTTGTCGAAGTCAGCTCCTCTGAAAATGCGCGAGTTTTACATTATTGCAAAAATATCTAATAAGATGTTCAGAGCTCTGCATTTACTGCCGGATTGTTTATGAATACGCCTTCCGGTCCTACGTTTTTCGTCTGCAATTTTATGTACGTTAGAGCTGCGTAGCCGTCGCACCTTTATCTCTTAATTTGGGTAACCTGGGATACCTTTCAAAATAGCCACATTTGGACAAATCTTTACTTAATGCTCGGGAAATGTTTTACATAATTTTCTTCTCCGGAATTTCTCGAAACAGACGGAAGATTTTGCCGCGTAACGGAAGAAAAGGATGTGAACACGGGAGAAGACTGTTACAGCATTAAGGAAGAATACGTTGGCAACCTTCTAAAGCGTCATAGTGCCGAGCACAGCAGTGCATATCTTGGCAGAGCAAAATACACGTCGGAACAAACACCAAGGTCTAAATTATGAAACAGATCAATTTTAGAGAATTCGTTGGAGCTGGTGACGAAATTGGAGGAAATGTTTTGTAGGTTGACATTTACTTTACTCACATTCATAAAACGTTACCATTTACGACGCAGCATGAGGAAATTTGTCCACGGCTGGCTGTGGTTCACGTTGGATGAATCACCGAAAAAGAACAATGCAAACAGACGTGTCACTGCTTGTTCTTCCCCAGTGAACAACGGGAGCTTCTCGAGATTCCTGTCTGGATTCTTATTTTACGAGGGGGGCCCAAAAATAACGAGAACTTTTTATGGAGGGGAGGGGGGCGGTACTTCCGTCTGCTCCCGCTTGGTGCGTGTACGTGACTGCCCTCCGCATCAATTGGCCAAGCGGCGTCCTTGAGGAAAGTTCTGTAGGGTCCGTGTGATTTTTTTCTTGAGCCTCTGTCATTGTTTTCTTCGATTTTTCGATGGCAGACTTAAAAGAAAAACGTGTTTGCATCAAGTTTTGTTTCATTTTGGGAAAAACAGCAGCAGAAACTGTCACAATGCTTCGAGAGGCTTTTAAAGAAGAAGCTTTGAGCCAGGCAAGGGTTTACGAATGGTTTTCTCGGTTCAAACATGATGACATGTCACTTAAAGACCAACCGCGATCTGGGGCGTCTTTCAACAAGCGGAACCGACGAAAACATTAAAAAAATTCTCGATGCGATAATGTTTGATCGTCGTTGAACAATCGACGAGTTGGAAGCATTGACTGGAGTTTCGTGGAGATCATGTCAACGAATTTTAACAGAAGAACTTCACATGAAACGAGTTGCTGCAAAATTCGTTCCTCGCTTGCTGTCGGAGGATCAGAGAGCCAATCGTTTGGATGTGTGCCGTGAAATGAAAGCTCAACTGAAAACTGATCCAGACTTTTTGTCCAAAATCATCACATTTTTTCCTGTTTCCAAGAATGAAGAGGGACCTTAAAGGAAAACGTTTTCAGAATGTAGAGGAGGTGAGGGAGAAAACGACGGAGGCGCTGAAGGCTGTCACTTTGCAAGAGTTCCAGAACTGTTTTGAACAATGGAAAAAGCGGTGGGATAAGTGTATTGATTCTCAAGGAGAGTATTTAGAGGGTGATTAAATTTTTAAAATGTTCAGAGACATATACGATTTTTAAAAAATCTCGTTATTTTTGGGTCCACCCTCGTAATGTTCTATTTGAAAGTAACCTACTGTGGTTTTGTATGGAAAGACGACCACACACCATTGATGCTAGTAAATATATCCAAAGCAGTTCCGTCATGCACAGAACAGTTTATTACAAAGGTGAGTAGTTTTCGGACCATTTGTGTGGCCATCATCAGACCTGTATACCAGAACCCATGACAGAAAGAATACAAATTATCGACAGACCTTAGTGAAAGAGATCTTTTCCTTTACATTGTTGTACGAAACTTCGTATAAACGCGTAAGTTTTATACGACAATATAAAGGAAGAGATCTCTTTCTGTAAGATTTATAGATAATTGGTGTAGTTTCCTGCATGGATTCTAGAATACGAGTCTGATGACATTCCGAAAATTGGGCCGAAACTAAGTCACATTTGTAGTAAACTGTGTTTTGCACGACGGAACTCCTTTGGATACATTTATTGATTTTGAGCACAACGGGGGTGTGTAACCTAAAGATTATTGATGCTAGATTTTATGGAAGATCGCGAGTGCTTGTGGAACACACAATCTGACCAATGTAGAAAATGCACTGCAGTAAATTGTTCAGGAACTCGCCGTAGAGGAAGTAAGACTGAAAATAAAAACAATTCATACTAGGAACGCTGCTCAGCTAGCTAAGGTAATAAAACCAGGAAAAAGTGGTGCAGGCCTACACTACATTTATGTGCCTAAATTGTTTTGGTTCAAAAAAGTACATTAATTCCTGCGGAGTGTTTTTATTCACCGAACTTCGTGTCAACAGAAGTACGTCAACATTTAAACTTATAATTCTCATAAAAGTACATGCATATTTTTTGTGTATGTAGGCGTTTGTAGGATAATATTTATTATTATACATGTAGGACTTATACTGCTGATGACTAGTTTAAAATAAATATCTGTTGGATGCTGACAATATCATTTTGTGTACATTAGCTGTAATGATGTCTCCATTGTAACTACAGTAACTACTCAAGTGTTTACAGTATATATTCAAATCATTTTCCACTGCCTTGGAACCACGTCTGAGGAAGAACATTGTTCTGAGAACCGATCGCGTAGAGCACTTGTGGCTTTTTCATAGTTATTGCTGCGAATAAAAGCAACGTTTATCATTCCTTCTGCCGTGTTTACATGCTATCGCCAAATGCCAGGCATGATTCTTCCTTCTTCCCTTACTTCGATATCAGCCATTTCGTCTGTGATATAAGAGAGTCTGGCAGTGGAAGTTTGCCTCAACCAGTTGTGTAAAATAAATGTGGCTTTTCTTACCAGATCAACTGTTTATAGAGTCTGCAATGCAGTCGGGTTTTTCTGCACTCGAAATTTTGGTACCATTACCCCATATGCATTTTCTGAAGCACACTTTGCGCTCGATAGTTGAGGTACCGCCGTTTTGAACTGACCTGAACTGTCCTGATCAGTGTTGATGAATGATGTTAAAGGAATTTGGTTCACACATTGAATTCACTGTAGATGGGTTAAACGCGATAAAAATCCAAGATGACCAATGTAAACCTGCCCTAATTTCTTAAGGCGGATAGCCTACGCGTTGGCTTCGGGGTGAAATTATGGCAGGAATTACCTGGCTTTATCTTCGTCTTCAACGCTACAAGAACATTTTTTCGCTCCGCAGACCATGCAATACGTCTCTTGCAGAGCTTGGTGCTTTAATAACGAAAATGACAAGATCTTCGAAATTATAGACATAGCGCACAAGAAGCAGCAGTATACTTCATACTGTGTATTCATCGTCGACGAAACAGGGCTGACAGTTCATCAGAATAAAGTATTGGATGCTGTTGCTGCCAAGTGCAAGAGATAGTTCGCGTCGCTGACTTCGGTCAAGAGAACATGGTTGGTGACTGTCTTTGTTGCTGTAAGTGCGGAGGACCGTTAATACGGCCTACGATTGTTTTTCGGGAAAATACTGTAAGGTGACGATGGGTAGCCCTCCTTGGGTTGTTGTGTTATTCATACTTCGGGTTGGGTGCAGGTTTACATTTTCACCCACTGTTTTATGAGCTTTATGGAGAAAGTCAAACCTGAGGACATTCTTGCATTATGGAATGCATGTGGTCACTACAACTACACCTGTAACATCAAACTTATTTAAATGGCCCACGGTAATCATTCCCCATTTTCTCACTACCTCCAAACTGTACTCCCAAGCTTTAGACACTGCATGAGACATTCATAGCTCTTCTCAACACCTGTTACAGTGGAGAAATTAAGTACTTCGATCCGACACAACTGTCGAGTTCTGCGTCCATCTCACATTATGGATCTATTGGGAAAATGCTATTTAAAGTGCAAAGTTAAGGATACTTATTAAGGGCTTTTGACCCGCCAGAATCCGTTTCTTGAATAAAAATACTTATTCAGTTTGAGAAATCATGGCACCAGAAGTTGAAACGATGGAGACACAACGTCACATTGCCGGAGGAGTACAAAAACCATCAACAACTACGCTACGTCTGTCCGTCTCGATGCCAGTGACTCAGAAGCCAGTGGTCCTTCTTTCAAATAAAAGCAGTCCGCACGTATCGCAATTCCTAAAAGAACAATTAAAGATGGCTGCAAAGTAGTTGCAACCTAGGTGATGACTGTATCACCGTACAACCGGCAGTTGTCCGTTTGTTCTACAGCGACAGAGGCTACGAGTGTGAAGGCAAGAAAGTGGCAAAAGCAGTATGCCACGTATGTTAGGCCTTCTGTATCATGAAGTTAGTGATACGGAACATACACGTGTATTACTGCGGTTGTTTTGAAGATTTAGCACGTGTCTGGAGTGTAGGCTAGTGTAGTATGAAGAGTAGGCAACAAAATGTTCATAACATTTCAGTGTGACATCACGCTTTGTCGGCTGGCAAATAGTTGCCGGCGTTTGAAGGATTGTGCTGCTTTCTTGTTCGGACTGTTCCCGGGCTTCCTGACCTGAAAGATGAAAGTGTTACGATCCTTCGCAACGTCTGTTACTATTACCGTTGGCACGACGTAACGGCCTAGAAAACATTACTCTTTACATGTGATTTTGTTATTATTCGTATGGAGAAAATCTAAATAACTGCTTGTAGCAGCGGCCTTCCAGCTGATGTATACTGTACCAAATAATAAGCTATAACATACATTATCGCATATCCGTGTTTTTAGTTTAGAGCGTATAGGAAATACGACGCAAGAGAAACGGCAATAATTATTTCTTCATGTAAGTTGCAAGAAACGTACTTATGAAGCAATCGGCATCGGCTTGTTCAAGGGTTCTCTTACATATTTACGTACGCGTTTTCTGTTTTCGTATATCCTTTCTACTTTCTATTCATCCAACTTCGTAGCGTAGCCCTACTTCTGAATCCGTTGCCCTGTTTTAATTAAATTTTGTATCCCAGACGATTACAGAATTGACAAAAACTTAAATTAATCCAATTAGGATTTGCAGTTTCCTTGGTGTTTTAATGAACTTGTGCACGTATCTCCCTAAGTATACAATAAACAGAAATATATTTCAGATGTATCTAAGCTATAGCTACTGATATGGTAACTTTTTAAACTTGTTTATTACTCTTTTATAATGGTTCTTGGGCGTGAAATTTGATCTAGAACATTAAGAGAGGACCATATATTGAGGGTGTTGAAAATAGGATGCTGAGGAAGAGGGCGAAAGTAATAGAAGGCTGAAGAAGGCTGCACAATGTGGTGTTTCGTGACTTATAGACTTCTCTCCAACAAATACATATTATTAGTGTGACAGAAAGTAAGTAGATTGGTGGAGGGCACATGTGGAGAAAAAGATGAATGCATACATGGTTTTGGTGGGGAACTTGAAGGAAAGAGACGACGTGGAAGACCTGTGCGTGGATTACAGGGTAATATTAATGTGGATCTTAAGAGAAATTAGTGTGAATTGGATTAAAGTGGCTGTCGATGGGGACAGTTGGTGAGCTGCTTGAAGACTGTAAAGTAACTTGGGTTTCCATCAAATGCCCGCAATTTTCTTGGCACGCCGAGGAACTATTAGCTTTTTAGAGTTGAATTCTGCTACGTGGAGTTAGTTACTTATTTGATTGGTTACGGTTCTCATTCTTCGGTCTCTTATTCTAAGGGAAGTACTTGGAAGCACAATATACTCTATTTATTCGAAGCCGAATTTCTATTAACGATTCTCCAAATTTACAGAGACCAGTTGTACAGGAAATGGATTTTACTGCAACTGAAGTAACAGTGATATTTAAACTAGCTCTTCATGAGTAATAGTAGTAATACTACTAATACTAATAATGTTGCCGATATAGATATTGATATTAGAATACCAACGAAGCACACATATTGGTTTTTCATGTCTTTTACTGAACGTTTCGATCGATACAGATCATCATCAGGGAGACCTTTACTGGTCGAGAAGAGGTAGCCAGCTGTACTAAACATTACACATAGTCATTAAGAGATAAAATATCTACACAGTTCACATAAATTATAGAAATCCGCTGTAACCTTACTTTAAGAAGATGTTTTCTGTGTTTTGTATTTGTGTCGCTTCTTTTATTGTTATAGATACAAGTGATATAAAAAATACTGTTATTTCCAATGTCTGATGAAAATATCATAATTCAGTTACTAGTGAAATATACCTGTTATAGTAATCAGTACGCCAGTGTAACAAGTACTGTAAAACTGTGATAATTTTAGATAGCCGTAATTTTTTTTCGCATTGTCTCCATATGCCTTGCGTAGCGTGTGGCATATTGTGATGCTTTAATGATGTTCTTGGAAGTCTCATTTCTTGTGGATTTGTGAAGGTTGTTTGGACGTCTGCTTTTTCGTTACAATCGGGACAAACACACACACAAACACGCACGCACGCACACGCAGACACACAACACAAACACAACACTATCTCTTTCACACACATACACTCACCCCTGCCCAGCTACTGCAAGATTCGTATATTTTAATACGTTTAAACGCTTGTACGTGTTGTTGATCCATAAAAATCTCCCTAATGATGGTCTGTATTGATCAACGGGTAATTAGTGTGGCCTAGTGTAACATAACACTAGCGCGTTAGCGTAATATTTAAACCCAGTCGGCTGATATAGCAGCCTGATGTCATTTCATTAGAGGGATCGCTTTCATAGCGATTTAATGTCGCCAGTAACAATAAAATACTTATGTCTTAATGTAAAGTGCCTGATTTGAAACAAATTTGGATTTTTGTCGACAGATTTTCGTGAAATGTTCCCACTGTCACTTCTCACGAAAGATTGCCAAATGGGTGACGCTCTGATGACATGCAGACAGATGGACAGACGAACGGATGGACAAACGCGCGTGACGAAGCTAATAGGCGCTTTTCAAGACTTCATGAACGTGCCTAAATCTGATATGTGTACCAATTTAGGTACACGGTGATACAGTGAATCAGTTGAACAATAATAAGATCCGTTACTATAAAAGCAATCACGCGTTTTAGATTCATAGCTTTCATTTTGTTCCATGTAACATCAGTGTTTTTCAGGATTTGTTTTAGGCGCATTCGCATAGTTGCGAAAAGACACCTGTTAGCTTCGTCATGTCCGTCCGTCCTTCCGTCTGCCCTTATGTATCAGCGCGTCTCCCACTGGACGGATTTCTGTTAAATTTTATTGGAAACGCCTATGAAAATCTGTCGAGAAAGTCTTAATTTTGTTTAAAATCGGCAAAAATGTCGGCCACCTTACGTGGAAACCTAAGTACATTTCATTGCTGTCGGCGTCATTCAATCGCAGTACAAGAAAAAGTATCAGGCCGTTTGGATAACCGTGGAGGTGTAAATATTACGCGAACGCGCCAGAACGTTATGTGATAGTACGTGCTTGTCTTGTTCAGGCTGCTGTGAAGTCAATTTCTTGAGAGAAATAATTTAAATTTTGTATATTGCTCTTATCAAACAATGAACCATGAATTACCTAACTAATTTATGAAGTGTATTTGTAATATCAAATGACTTCATCAATTCGATGAAAACTTTTTATACTCTGGGTGAGGAATAACAGAACTTTCAGAAAATTGCTAATGAAATTTTCAGAAATTGAGTTATATAGCGGGTCTGACATTTAGGAGGTAGTTTTATCCCATTAAGTTGCTTTAAGCAGAGTTTGCCACGCCAGCCGTAACGTCAACAGATCGAGTAGAGTAATGGAGGCGTTAGCGGAAATCTCGAACTTATCGTTGCAGTGCCATTCAGTTGGCGGAGTCAGAAATCCCCTCAAGTGCCCTTATCCTCAAAATTACGCAGAATATTCTTGGATTGAAACTGCGTAGGAAGGAGAATAAAAACTGAACTTTATTGAATTTACTCGTGACTTGTCTTAATTCAGGACGGAGATTGTAGTGTAGATATACGGAAAATTCAACCAATTTACATTCTAGTAGAGAACAAATTAAACATTATCATTTTTTAACACGTAACTTTAGGAAGCTGTCTGTGTTAGAATTCCGTTCAGAGAAATGGACAAGGACTGTGACGCCGCCGAATGCAGGAACTTCTAAGTGTAGTGGGTGTTCAGAGCAAGGTGCTAATGGGCATAACTACTTGGATCTAACTGAAAGGAAGTGAACTTTGAAGAAAATTGCATATTGAAATATAACGGTTTGTGTTCTTCACCAGGTTTTTATGCTATTATCACATGAGGAGATTTAGATGACCGGAATATGTAGCTGGCATAGAGCAGATGAGAATTACAAGTTAGTCCAAGAATCTCAAGAGAAAAGACCAGTTGGAAGACCTACCATAGTTGAGAGAATACAGCAGAACTCCACTTATCCAGATTAATTGGGACAACGAGCCATCCGGATATGCATAAAATGCGGATAATTGGATTTTTCTGTGAAAATAGGCTAAATTGGCAGTTTAAGGTACAAAAGCGTTCCTACAAACGGCTGTTTTAGGCTACATGTTTATTTACGTACAAATAGAACTTTACTACATTACTCCTTATATGTATTTGACAATTGGGGGGAAAATATAAGCCATAAAAAGAGTAGTGCAGTTATGATAAGAAAATGTTTATCCGAAGGGCCAAACCGATCCGGATAACCAGCGTCCGGAGTAGTGGAGTTATACTGTACTGTTAAAGCTTATCTGGAAGTGACAGTTTGTGAACGTAATCACCAAGTACAACTCGCTTAGGATTAATTTCAATGGCGAACTGCTTTGAAAAGTAATAGATATTTCATAAAGGGCGTGAAATTTCTCGATCAGCCAAAGTACCTACAAATAATCCAATGAATCACGTGCTGTTTGCATGAATTTTTGAAACTGCTTATGTAAGATCGATAATACTAGGTTTTAGGAAGCCAAGTTAAAACTTAAAACTTTAATCTGGGTTTATGACGCTCAGATGCGACCCCGATTTAAAAAGAAGCCGAAATCGAACTTGCCGATTGTATCATTAGCGGCACCTCGTATCGTGTCGATAAATTTTTAAGAAATTAAATCCAAATAAGTTAGACTGGGCGTACCGTTGCGTATCCGAACTGTAGCATTAGTTTGGTACTGCAGTAACACTTCGTTAGATTTGAGGTATTTGACTGTGAAGTTACTGTCGTCTGAGATAAGAGACCGTTTAGTTAGGTTGTAAACAACGTTGCGAAGGTACGTTCAGTAGGTTAGTCCGAAACGCTGGCAAATTTCTACTAGACTTACAGACTAGACTGAATTCCTAGAAACAGCTTTTCTTCAGTGTTTTGTTGGATTGGATGAATCTGGGCTTGCATAGCACTGAACATCTAAGATGTGAGAGGAGAGGATTTTTTGTAAACATATTAATGTTATATCTGAACACAATTAAGTACGTACAGATATAGCGAATGTTTTAGTGCGAGAAAGATTTGCAAGACACTGTGGCAGTGAATTGGGCGTATATATTAGCCGCACAGTAGTTCCTTGTGCTTGGTTGTATGTATGTGTGTGTGTATACAGGGTGTCCCAGGAGGAATGTGCCAGATTTCGGGAGAGTGTTCCTTATGTTAAAGTATACCGATATAACCCAAAACACCTGTATCCAAAGTTGAACGGTTACGGAGATAATGGCCAGAGAAAAGTGGGGGCTTCTTGCGGTTCCAAGTACTGCAACCAGCACA
>Ga0123354_10009181_pt1 | contig 15107 bp, 7 predicted proteins | sample TergutLab28metaG_2_FD_97872 | JGI IMG/M metagenome (GOLD analysis project Ga0123354, IMG submission 97872) | Labiotermes labralis P4 segment gut microbial communities from Petit-Saut dam, French Guiana - Lab288 P4 | ecosystem: Host-associated > Arthropoda: Insects > Digestive system > Gut ...
ATACCCACATCCCACCTCCTGGAGATCCATCCTAATATTATCCACCCATCTACGCCTAGGCCTCCCCAGTGGTCTCTTTCCCTCCGGTTTCCCCACCAAGACCCTATACACCCCCCTCTCCTCGCCCATAGTACCACATGCCCGGCCCATCTCATTCTTCTAGATTTTATCACCCGCACAATATTGGGTGAGGAGTACAGATAATCAGTCTGTATTTAGCGGAACGAAATAAGTTTGCAACGTCAGTGTAGTCGTCGAAGTGGTTAAGGAGTTCATCATGCGCTGTCCTTTTCAGTTCGTGCTGATTTTGTAATGTTCTGCTTAATTTAGCTTAATAATAAAAGTTTAAAACTCAAAAACTTCGAAGTGTACTGCTGCTATTAGAAGACAATAACAAGGCAGAATAAAACTAACTACAGTGTCTGACGATTTATCATTAAGTCAGTTTTATATGATCTACATTACAGTCACATCTCATTAAGAAAATGTATAAAAGAAACTTCAGAGTGAGCCTGGTGAGCGTCTTTTGAATTATGTATGGCAGTCCTACAAGATATGTTGTAGGTAGCAAATACAAGTCTAGATATTTTCCGACATTTTTTGAGCGTCTAAGTACAGTATTTTCTTCTGTCGTTTCACTTGTTTTCGAAGCTGCTATGGACGTTTATTCTTGTTCCCGCGGACTTCTACTTCAGACAATGCAAAGAAGAGAATATGCTGCTGGGGCAATGAGACTTTCAGAGGCAAAGACTTCTAATCTCTCCGTCTGAGTGACAGAGAGTGACAGTATGTGTTACGTATACGGTGGCAGTAATACCAATGGGAATGGATCCTGTCTCTTACAGAATACCTGACTTTCAAGTTGCATAAGTAAAAATATTCTATATATATACACACACACACACACATATTATTTGGGGGGGGGGGGTTGTAAAATAAAAATATACACAACCCGTTTATATATTCCTAGTATGTACTAGTTACAGGCCTCTAGAAACTCTCAGATAAACGGGACTCGTAAAAGTCACTTTGTAGGGACAATGAAGTTTACGAAAGATAAGTGGCAGAATAAAACACCCAAATATCGTGAAATTCTGTAGGTTACACAAAGCATTCTCTCTCTCTCTCTCTACCGTTTCTTTTGTCCAAAATGCGCTTAACTTTGCAGTCTTGACAGCATAAATGTTATTGCATCGTGTGGCTGTACATGCGTTAACTAGAGATAAATTCTTACTGACTTGTAGATGAATAGCGTAATAATAATAAGTGGATGAAATTATTTAAATATTCGATTTCAAAATTATGAAGCTAAAAAATGAGATTATAAATGATTCCTGTCGGTTGAAATTTGGACGCCTTGTAACGTGTCTTTATTAAACGCAAATGGAGAGTTTGAAGTGAAGAAATATCGTATTTAGAGCCGGATCAAAACATAATAAGTGGAAATCATTTCCAGAAATACGAATTATGCGATACTGAAAATGACAAAGGATATGAGCCGAAGAAGTTATTTGGTTATAAATGGGAGGCGCTAATAAGGGAATGGAGAAAACTGCTCGATGGGGAGCTTCAGAACTTACACTCCTCACCAAGTATCGGCCGAGTGACGAACTGAAACAGAATAAGATGGGTGGAGCATGAAGCACGTACGCCAAAGAGGAAAACTGCATGCAGGGATTTGGTAGAGAAGCCGGAAGAAAAGAGACGACTTGGAAGACCTGTGTTTAAATCGGGTAACATTAAAATGGATGTTTTTTAAATGGGTTGGGAGGGCTTGGACTGGATTGATATCGCTCAGGTTAGCGGCAAGTGGCGGGCTCGGGTGAACACGGTAATAAAACTTCTGGGTTCCATAAAATGCGGGAAAGTGCCTAACAACGTAAATGGGGAACTCATAGTTTTTCAAGCAGGACTCGGCTCCATATAGTCAATTACAATTTGGTCGCGTAATTTCAAGTTACGCAATTTCCGATTGATGCAATTTGAACGAAAACTATCCTGTTGGAACGAGCACTGAATTCTTTCTTGTGGGAATGAGAGCGCAGTGAGAGGAGCGTAAAGGAAGAATACTGTTTGGTGATAACACGTGAGGCGGGTGATCATGCTGGGATAGACCGAGTTTCAATGTGTATGATTTTGGATTTTAACTTGATTGCTTTGAACATACGAATTTAGTGGACCGAATGTATACTAAATTCATACTGGCCCAAAATTCGAATAAGGCCGAAAATTCCAGAACGTAATTACTGTCGGCGATAGTCTGTATTTAGTTATTTGCTTGTTCGAAATACGAACTAATAATTGATGGTACCGGTAGCAACAGAAAAACAAGTCTTTGCTTAAATGACAAGGCTTACTGAAATTGTAACGAGCGTGTAGGAAACACAATATATATCAACATACCGAACAACAAAACCGAAAATAGTGTTCGGTGGACGGACAAATTGCTTTCTAAGTTATGACATCGAGAGGCCTGATAGCGTTGTGCCGATATTTTTTAAGTAAGTGCTGCCTGCATCATTACTGAGCCCTCGATCATCCCTTCTGAATCGTCAGTACGCATCTACCAGCATACGAATACATGGCTTCGCATGTGTGCCAGAAGACAGTGACCCATGCGGAAACTTCAGACCTGATGCATCGCATTAACTTATATAATGATAAAGATAACAATCATACCTCATTTTAGGTAGTGCCAGAACCTTGGTCATGTTGCCCAGAAATTATTTCGACACGCAGCGAAGCACAGAATTCACATCCGTAGCAGGGCACTCTTCGCAAAATAACATTACACAACACGGCATGCTGCCACAACACCCAACTTGTACAACGAAGTTAATATGTGACAATTTTAGTGACTTTAGCAAGGAATATACAGCTCCCTGATGATGGTCTTAGGACCGAAACATGTCGGAGCGGTTTTAATGTTTTAATGTGTAAATTTTATAAATTTTATATGAGTCCATTAGTTGGTATAATAATTGGAAGAAAAATACTAGTTAGAGTTAACTGTATTTAGGCTAATAGAATAAAAATTAGTGCTCCTATTTATGAAATAATTGCTGTATTTGCATACAATGAAATTGTATATCCTCCCAGAAGCTTCGACTTTCATACGTGTGATTGATTTTAATTTACAGTAGGTGAAAAACAGTAAAAAGAAAGTAATTTATACAACTACTAGTTTAACTCTAGATTCAACAGCTGGGAAAAGTCTTTTTGATTTATTTGTAACTGCACATGTTTTAACGCATACAAATCTATACAATAGGACGTGTGAATAAACAAGTTGACCACCACTACGAAGCCAAGGATTCTTCTTTGTAGGTGTAACCAATCCAGAGATTGGAATACTTTTTGTACTGATATAAATCTTTGAAGCATAAAGCCAACGTATCACCTGCTGAGGTGCAGTTCACAATAAGACACAGACCTTCAGTATTTTATGTTACACAAGCCCCTGAGTATGTTTTACGATCGGTGGCTATTCTTTACATGATCCTATGTATAAGTTTCTTAAGTAATAAGTACTCTTATTTACTTCCATGTGCTGGAGTAAGCACGTTTTTCTTCTTTTTAATATATGGCCACACCACAACAAGACGGGCTCTGGGGCCCAGCTAGCCTCTTGTGAGAAATTTGTTCGAAGGCTCCTTTCAGGAGGTAAAGTCGCCGGATCATGAACCTGACCACTCACCACCATTTATTGCAGACTTAAAAAAAAATAATTGAGCTGCGCATCCACTCACCCACGTGCCTTCATGGAGTGCAGTGCAAAAACTTTGGCTTTACTTTTTCCCTCCTAGTAACAGTAATTCTTAAAAGATACGGCTACCAAGGCTTACGAAACCTTAATTCAGATCTACTTTATTTTTTGCCAAGGAAAGCAAATGTATGGGTGTGAAACTTGGTCGCTGATATTGTGGGAGGTGTTTGAGAACATGGTGTTGAGGAGAATATTTGGACCTAGGAGGGACGAGGTAAGGGGAGAATGGAGGAGATTCCATAACGAGAAGCTAAATGATTTGTACTCCTCACCCAATATTGTGCGGGTGATAAAATCGAGAAGAATGAAATGGGCTGGGCATGTGGCGCATATGGGTTGAGGAGAAGGGGGTGTAAAGGGTGTTGGTGGGGAAACCGGAGGGAAAGAGGCCACTGGGGAGACCTAGGTGTAGATGGGTGGATAATATTAGGATGGATCTCCAGCAAGTGGGATGTGGGTATATGGACTGGATTGGGCTGGGCCAGGATAGAGACAAGTGGCGGACGTTTGTGAGTGCGGTAATGAACCTTCGGGTTCCGTGAAATGTGGGGAATTTCTTGACTAGCTGCAAACCAGTTAGCTGCTCAAGAAGGACTCTGCACCATGGAGTAAGTAAGTAAGTAAAGCAAATGTTACACGATTAAATAATTTACCTCATACTTGATCGAAAATACTCAGTTCTTGTTCCAGTATGTTTGTACTGGGCTAAGTGTTTCGTTTTTGTCATTTCTTCCAGGGCAATTGCGCGTAATGAACGAGCGGAAGGAGACGGCCTAAAGAAACAACTTTTCTTAGCGACAAAATAATCAGGTACGTAATATTAAGTTATATAAAGAGGCAGACTATGTTCTCAAATGTCATTAAAATATGTTAACGTTTCTTACTTTTTCAACAGTATTGAAGGGAAGGACGTTTGAAAAATTCCGAATATTTTCAAGACTAATTATCAATAGATAAGTTTCGTTACGGGTGTCAGCCTTAGTTTTGACATGAAGCTGTACCGTGCCTGTTCAATTAATCGCTTAAACATAATTTATTTCAAAACTGGGGACTACAGCCGGTTTAACAACCATTGTCTTTTACACGGTATATTTGCCAATGTAGCACATGTAAGGTCAAAATTCTCACTTCGCCAGGAATATTTAGATGTCATTGCAACTGGCAATCTGAATAACATCGAGGTTCACATACTCTGTTGGACACTGGATCTTCTATTGTAGATCTGAAGACCTCACAGAGATGCTGGTGGACTTTCAAGTCTTCCGGAATCCTAGGCCGTTACATCGGTAACTGCCAAATGACACTGTGTAACATCCCAGAAGACTTGAATCCTTGGTGGCGGTTTTAATTTGCAAAACCGATCAAAATGACCCAATCTGTTGCGTTTCTGGCTTGCGTTCAGAATGTGCCTGGTCGAATTTTGGTCGAGACCAGAGAAATACTGGCTGAGATGTAACGCGCTTTTCCTCCGACATCAAAGTAAGTGCCACGACAGTGCCTCAAATTGAACCACGATTGCTTCCTTTCACCTTTGTTTCAGTTTATTTTACTCATCGCACTATTCAAAGTTACGTAGGCTAATACACTGGCGTCGTCGTTAAACCATACGTAAATAAATACCAGAAACGTATCAATTGAGCACAACTCTCATAAATTTTAGAACAACCAACTTTTAAATAGAAGCAGCATAGTGCAAAATAAGAGTTCTTTTGTTTGATGTTTAACCTTTAGGCACCATGAATCCTATATATAGGACAGGCGTACTGCTACTTCCCAGAGTGCGCTTTTTATATATTTAGTCAACAAATATATTATTTAATTATTTTTTTTAGACTTTCACCATCTTCGTTTATTCCTCCACAAAATGTCGTGTATTTCCTGTTGTTACCCTTCTTAGTTCATAAAATATTCACAGTGTACGTAAATGGTGTGCTCAACTGTAAATGTCCAGCTCCAGGGCCAAAGGGTTAAGCCTATGTTCAGACTATCTACAACACCAGCACCACTGTTTTTGTTTATAGCTCGATAACCCTCACGGGCCTCCTCACTGTTAAGGTTTCGAGGTCACTCTCACACACCACACAGGATTCTTCCGAAAGAGGTATTGGGCCATCGCAGATTCCTGTACATAACAACACACAACACTCACACGAGACACACATCCCTGCCCACGGAGGAATTCGAACCCGCAAATACCAGCAAGCGAGCGGCCGCAGACCCACGGTCACGGGGAGCGGTCTAGTACGACTAATTACTATACCAATGAAGGCGTCGCCGTCGAACAGTTACAACTCGTGTTTCGTATTCAGGACGACGCTGGTTCGAATGTCAGCCTGAAGACAAACTCTTGTGTGGTATTCGTAGCTTTCCTAAAGGCTCGCACTACAAACCCTAGAACGACAGCTTAGAATTGGTCACGGAAGATCCTTTCCTTTTCGCGTTATCTCTATTTCATCGTTCCCAGTCATCATAACATTTCACGCTATACAAACTCTGCATAAATAACAACGTTGTTAAATAAATTAATGAAATTCATAAGACATTCTAGTGCATTATTTCAAACGTGGAATGCAAGAGTTCCGATATATTCGGTGTAGAGCGAAAATTAATACATATGTATTGCCACAGAACTATGGGTGCAAGTATACAGTCCGTTACAGAACAATGGGTGCAACTGTACAGTCTGTTACAGAAATATGGGTACAATCCTACAGTCTGTTACAGAACTATGTGTGCAATTATACAGTCTGTTATAGAACTATGGGTCGAAATATACCGTCTGTTACAGAACTAGGGGTACAAGAATACAGTATGTTATGGAATTATGGGTGCAAGTCTAAGAAGGTGTTAAAGAATTACTGTTGTATCTTTAAAAATGTTACAGAAGTACGGGTGCGTGTTTAAAATTTTTTTTTATGATTATGGTTGAAAGCACGAGGTGTGCCAGACTTACTGGTTTAAGTACATAAAGGTGTCACAAATTCGTAAGTGCGTGGACAGAATTGTAATGTAGAGTTATTGAGGCAAGTTCAGTCCTTAAAAAATATTACTGAAGCCAGCTAATGAAGGCCTTTGCCTTGGAGCCCACTGCATCTCCCCCTAACTGTTACACCTCCCCCTCGTGCATACTTCTCTCTAGCCCCCTCAAATCGTTTAACCAATCTGTTCAAACTGTTTTTCATAGAGTTAACCTTCCATAGAGATTATTGCCTTTGGCTGATCGGCATAAGCCAAATGGAGCTGCGAGGGATTTCTTTTCGTGGCCGTATTACAACAACGGAAATCAATGCACGACGCCATTCCTGTTAACTGACGCCACGTGTACGACAAACACAGCAGGAACACGATTGTGACAACAAAAGATATTGTTACACGTGTCGTGAAGGAAAGGCAGGCCTACATGTTGGAATGCTGACAGAAGGAATTTGTCTTTCAAATTTAATAAAATACAGTGGAAATGTGAGACTTGGAAACGATAAAACAGAAATAAAGGCTGCATGTACAGCAGAACAGAATGAAGAACTGTAGACGACATGGAGCTGTTTGGTTGTGATGGAAAGATAAACCTGAAGAACAAACTAGACTTACAAAACATTTTACAGAGATTATTGCTGCGAGGTTATGCAGATGGTTGTCGTGAATACACTGGGTAAAGAAGAGACAACTTGCTCTAGTTTTTAACAAATAATACTGAGGATAAGATAATATTAAAACACATTCCCAACGTCATATGACATAGACACTGTTTTTCTCCTCTGCTTCTCTTTGACTGGTATTATCTACATTTTTTTGTGATTCTACCCCCAACGAATCATAATATATTTGTGTACATGTATCACACTTAACATTTAATCCAATTTATGAACTACTGTTGTACTTATATTTCTTTCCTTAATTCCAGTTCAGAGTGCTAAAAGGATATTAGGGGTTATGATGTAGTCGATTTTGTCATATTTAATTCCGTCTTTGTAAATGAAAGTTGCCCTTCGTTACCTATATAAAACTCGTTGTAGAAATCTCGGTCAAAATAAGCAGCATACAATATGCCAATCAAAGGATATTAGAAGCATTCCCGGCTCTTCTTAAAACACCATCTCGAGAATCACAGCCATGTTGCTACAGCTCTCCACGCCTCAGAGAAGTTACCTTCCTCCCGTACCTCAGGCTTCGTCTGGAACACTGTAAGACCCAAGTCAAATATTTTCCGAAAATGCAGCACTGTCAGTAGTCACGATTCTGTCAGCCTAGCTCCCGGCCACATTAGTGCAAGCAGTCTCCTCCACAGCGAATGACAATTTCTCACAGTGGAGCTTTTAGTACATAAATAATACTTAGTTTCACTACTTCAAATTTCAGCCTTTCTCCCCATAATCTAGAAGCAAAATTTTGTGCTCTGAATTTCGCAAAATGTAGTATAAGACTTTGTTACTAGATTTTAGGTCCTAGAGACTTTCAAAGGCTCGCCGCTATCCTCTTTTCTATGAAATATTTTTTCTTTAAACTTCGATGCGCTTAGTATACTTACGAAGCATAAAATTGTACCTTAATATATTGCGGTACAATTCAAGATTTTATCTGTATAAGTGTCTCTACTCTAAAGAATCCATTACTTTATCTAGAATGAAAATAATATAAAATAATATCAAAACACAACACCATCTTTCCTTCATCTTGCTGTTGCAAGTCCCCTATAGGTAGAGAGTTTCTTTGCGTTTCTGAGCTCTAGCCTATGAAATATCAGACATTCCCGAACACTAAATCTCCCCTCACGCGCGTCATCTCCAGAATACTAATCATGAAGCCCAGCCAGACTCCTGCATTTATACTCTCACCTTACCAGACTCCCAGAAGTAGCTACCTTGCGTTTAGAAATATCGCATCCAAATACCACGTAGATAGAACGTTATTTTGTATACTCGAGTAAAATGGGACAGGAAAGCATTAAACAACATTGCAGACGGTGTATTCCTTGGCGTAACACACAGGCGTTCTTTACTTTCTAAATATACGGCCTCACAACACACGCAAACACGTAATGCCTTTGACAGACTTAAGTAAAGTATGGCCTTGTCTTTACCGATATTGGCAAAGCTCACATGTAGTCAGCCGCATTTTTATCAGCTCTCAACCCCCGAAATACACTCAAATCGAAAAATTAATGTGGAATGTACAAGGAGAAATTCATTTGGGCCGATAAGGAAAGTGTCGCTTGCATTGCCCAGACATCAACGGTGCTCACGCTCACCAGTTTTTATGAAAGTCATTCGCACTGTGTGTTATTCACAACGGACAATAATGTAGAAAAGGCAATCAGGACTTACAATCACGCTTCTAAAAATAATGTAAAAGTAGCTGTACCAATTTTCACGAAACTTGTGATGGGTAAACTTTATCATGTGACGTTCTACGCCGCATTTCAATCACATCGCTGTAAAATTGTGAAAACGAAGGTTCTGAAACTCGTTTTCGTCCTTGAGTGCAATATGACAGTTCCTGTGCACACTTTTGTGACTCTTGTCTTTGCTTGTGTAATAAATTTCATGAATTTCCGACATATTATTTAGAACGATGATTCTAGGTGAGAAACGGACAAGTGGACAGGCAGACAGGCACACTGACCGACTGACTGACTGAATGACTGATAGGCGGACCGACATGATCTTGTAATGAATAATCCTCCCCCCCCTTCTAAAGAGCCCTTAAAAATGTGTTATTACTAACATTTCTGCATTGACATACCCACATAAAACATAGACTGCCAAATCTGAAGTACATGTGTAAATATATATGTAAATTCATTCACATATGACAGACTTAAACAAGTTTCGACTAAGCCCAGTCATCCTCAGGATATGCCCTTGGTTTAGCGAAACATAATCACCAGTTTTACATCTAAAATAAAATTATCACCATTTACTAGGTAAAGTTCCAACCCACTACGGGCCTAACAGGTTGATACAATTCATTATAATCTATCGATACAGTCTCTTATAACATAAGATTTTGACACATGTTGATGCATATCGAAGGCTTCTGAGTGTCAGGCCCTGTAGCCTGTTGCAGTGTGTTGGATTGTTATAGGCTAAAGATGGTCTCAGTGGCCTCCTCTGAAACGTCGCTAAATATTTACCATTTGACATAGTCTAACGTCCCAGGAGAGTTAAATCTTCATCTTGGGTTTTGCAAGAACTTTGTGCGATGAAAGGGCGACACCTGGACGTACGGCCAGCGGAAAGAGCTAATGTTAAATAAACCGATTTCAAGGAAAATATTCCCTACAGAAAAGATGGCAGTCATTCGACTGATTAGGAAATTCTCTGCATTTTATCGGACACAAACGTTTGTAGCCGTGTTCACAAAATTCGTCCAACAGACCTTGGTCCTAACTGGCACGCCTTATATCAAATCGTAATAGAAATATCACATTTTTCAGTTTTTAATTAGCTGAGTCCTACAGAAATACCTACAGAAGAACCGAGGTTAAAATATTGAGACAAAATGAAAGGGAATTCATCAAATAATTGTGATTATCTTAAAGTTCATAATATCTCTTGGGGAGAACTGCCATTGTGATTATTGCGTGAATAGTCACCCTAGGGGCAAAACATTCCTAGTGCCCCCAATGGCATAACATTCGTAATAATCTTACGTTTATTGGGCCGTGCATCATTGTAATAGTTGAAGAATAAAAGACCAACTTGATGTCACTTGCTATTTTATTTCACTTCTTGTGTTCTCAACATGTTTCGGACATTAATATATATCCATCATCAGGAACTTGCGACTGTGCTGTTGAATTACCACATCTGTCGTTTTGTTCTCGGTTCGTTGTGTGTTGGAGATTTGGTGCGGCTGGGTTTGAGTGGTGTCCGTGTTGCAGGCTTCAGACTCAACCACTCAAAACCAAACCACACCAAATCTCCAACACACAACGAACCGAGAACAAAACGACCGATGTAGTAATTCAACAGCACAGTCGCAAGCTCCTGATGATGGATATATTAATGTCCGAAACATGTCGAGAACATAAGAAGTGAAATAAAATAGCAAGTGACATCAAGTTGGTCTTTTATTCTTCAACTATTCGTAATAATTTTCGTAAAAATCGGATAATTTGAAAGTTCGAAGGAAACACAGAGAGACAGAGAAAGACGGTATGGCGGAAATAAAAGTCAAAATCCTTTCTTTAGGTCGCTACTAACACATTCAAAAAGTGCGAAATTTATTAATGTTACCGGTTACCGAGCTTCATTGTTCCTTCCGTCGGAAATTAAGACCAATAATTTTAAATGCCATTTAACTTCTCACAGACCTTCAGTTCGTGAAATTAGACCTCGTTTTGCAAAATAGCTGTCATGTCGTCAAACTGAACAAACAAGAGGCGTAGTCGTAACCCCATAAATATGGTTTACTACAATGCATTATCCCCTTAATTTAGTAGCGTACGTTAGTAATAAATCCCATTCAAACAATCCTCATTGTTGCACCGTGCATTTCGTAGAATCACTTTAATTATTAACCAACAAATGCACTATATAAAATTTCACATTAAAACACGTAAAATCGCTCCGACATGTTTCGATCCTAAGATCATCCTCAGGTAGCTACGTTTTTCCTTGCTAAATTAAAAACACTCAAAAAACAACTCCATTATATTAATAGGGTGTTGTGGCAGTATATCGTGTTGTGTCTTACACAACACGATATACTGCCACAACACCCTGTTAATATAATGGAATTATTTTGTGAATGTTTTTAAAATGACTTTAGCAAGGAACAACGTAGCTCTCTGAGGACGATCTTCGGATCGAAACATGTCGGAGCGATTTTACGTGTTTTAATGTGAAATTTTATATAGTTCATTTGTTGGTTAATAATTAAGGTGAATCTATTCAAATAAGTTTATATTAAATAAATGTACAACCAAACTCTGACAGCGTCTCCCACTATATCGGCACCCTCATTTTTCGCCCATCGAACTCTATGAATAGAATTCCCTATTCTGAAGCATTCAGATTTACCGTCATCCTTGGTACACCGTCACCAACTGCTGTAAACAAAACAGAGTACTTTATTAAGTTTAGATTTTACAAACACCCTGTAACCACGAGCAAAATTTATTCTAACAAAAACTATAGGGAAAGAAGACAGTGTTTTTAATGTACTGCTTTATCTTCGTATATGAATACCTCCCCCATTCTAATGAATGGAACAGAACTTTATGTTAAACGTCGTAACAAGCTGGTCTTCCAATAGATGAACAAATGAATTTTGGCAGATGTATGTATAAATATGGAAAAACCTACACGCAGCACGATGGCCTGTACTTTTAATATGACAGCCCACAACGAAGTTTTATACCGAAAACGGATACAATGACTGGTTTCTAACAATGGTCCCCTCTTTCCTAAAAGTCACTGTAACAGCTCCACAATAAAGATAACCAAACTCTACACACTAGTAAAGTTGTTGCACTTTAATTAAGGTAACTCTATAAGGCCTACCGGTTAATATATGTACCACCAGTCTGAACAGTAAAAACTCTGTTTTTGCCCTCACATTTTATTTTATGTATTCTGTATGGTCCTCGCCATGTAATTCAATCATATCCCCATTCAACACTCACCAACTGCCCTTTCTAATTCAATCTTACTGTGAGCCCTAAGCTCAGTCTTTTTATATAATGGACATTAAATTTTCACCTTCGAAGTTTTATTACTGACTTATCGTCTTCGCAAGCACAGCACTACTGTCCAGTATATTCGTTGCACGTTCCTGTGATAATGTGGCATGATTCAAGCACTGTCTGTGTACGGATGTCTATATTCTGTACCGATTTCGCTGAAGCATTCCCCATTTAGTCAGGCAAAGAGTCGACTGTGACACGGCATCTATGACACGAATGTCCGTACGTGTGTGTCTGTGTGGGATACATGGAGTCAGAATGAGTGCCTTCATGCTCCATTTGAGTGTCGTATCTTCTCCTTCGTGTTGTGCCAATATAAACAACTATGGAACGCACCATCGACAGAGATCGAAAATAATAGAGCCTCACTGCAGAGACAGCGGGACCTGGAGCCAAATGTTCAGAACAAGGTTTCACACAGGTATAGTGTGTGCCATAAACTGTGACAGCCGACATGTCAGGGGCTGAATGTCATGATATTTTTTCAGCGCTTTTATTTCGCCCTTAAAACAATGCATGCATTCCCCAAGGGTTTCATTTTTTGGAAACACCACATAAAAAATAGTAAGGTCCTTAAGCAAAGGTGATCCTAACGTTCGAGTCGGACCTTAAACACAAAGTTTTGATAAACTTTTATTTCCAATATCGTGTTTAAAAAAAAATTGCGCAAACTAGTATACACATGCCATTTTTTACCAGTTTTGCGTAGGTTATGAAAATAAAATCTTTTCATCACGTTTTACTAAGGGCCGACCATTTTGGGTGTAATGACAAGTTATTCATAAATATCGTCCCTGTTTGCCGAACGGTTTTGTCATTGGCTCAAACCATGTATTGTGACAGTATGGTTCTCAGTAAATGGATAAGAACGGACTCAGACGGCAAAGAAAGTGGATTACTTTAACGTAACCTACTTGCTCCACCTCACCAAGTGCCAGGGAATGTTTCCATCCAGGTGAAGGCTTTGGGGCGCTTAGTTCTCGCACCGAGGTTAAGAACGAGGGCAGATCTAAACCTTTGCTCGTCCGAAATGCCTCCTTAACGTGCACAGGGAATAACTTTGCCTTTTATTTTACTTTTGCTCGTTATATATGCATTTGCCTGAAGAAGGCGGCCGGGGTTGCGTAGCAACTGTAACGATTCGCTATAGAATGGACGGCCCTGGGATGTAATTCCAGTGTAGTCAAAATTTTTCGTACCCATTCCGACCGATCCCGAGAACCACCCTGCCCCCTGTGCAATTGGTACTGTGCCATTCCGGGGGTTACGCGGACGGGACGTGGTGTTGATCACCCATAACACCTATCGCTGAGGTTGCGAATGGGTTGGCGCCGTAAGTCCTCCCCTCTGTGCTTGCCCTCTCATGTTACAGGGTGACCTTTGAAGGCACTGAAGGAAGCCACGAAAACTCACAGGGACGACAACCTGCTTAAGGCCCTAGAGACAATTAATTGTAGTGGTTTTTAGACTGTTTAGGGAGGAATTAGTGAAGAATGAAGCTGAACGGCGAAATGGACATTAATGTGCTTGGATCAACTTCCTGACTGATTAAAGCGTCCCATACACGTATGCAAATGTGCACGACGTAAACCGAAAATGTGTGGCTTATTATTTGTAGTCGGTCCAACAGCATGTCCTCTCAAAGTCTGCCAGGCTTCAGTAAAGGCCCACAATAAACAAACAACGTATCTGACTGTGTGTGCTGCACAGTGGATCATGTTGGCCTAGGTTTTATTTCTGGGCTAATTCATCTACTACTACATGTGGTCAATGTTACTTGACAAACCATTAATACCATTGTGATAAGTTACTGACAACTGCCAAGTAAATCGCTCACAGTATGTTCCAAAACATATAATCATTTAACTTCTTGCAGGCCTAATTCTTTTCCTTGTGTATTGACAAGAACCATTCTAATATAGATTTTCCGAGAAATTTTAGGTTAATATCACATTTCCCCGAATACTACCCGTGGCTGGGAATCTTCCTGTAGCAATTAAGTTTCTTCCCCTCCGAGCTAAATACAGCTTCCCTCTTCTCTTCAAATAACACTTCAACTGAATTCAATAAGGTGTATGTCCAACAGTCCCTTCTCCCTGTGAAACTGTGTATATCTTGAGGCTCATTATTATACCGGATTTGAGCGCGTGCCATGTACCCCTCGTGCAAAGGATTGGTACCTGACAGTGGCGTACTGAGGGGGGGGGGTTTGGGGTGTTCAACCCACCCACCCCCCGAAATTCCGAACGCCCTAAAAATCATGCCAAACTCAACCCGATTGTGAAAATTGTTAAAAATTGCTGAATTTAGGACGCCAACACTCCAAGATGTTCGGAAAAAAGGCAGTGAAATTTTAAAACTACCTAAGTTCGCAATTATTTTACATTAGCAATGACAAATAAATTGGTTGTCATCATAAGTATTCTTAAAGTACCAAAAATTAAGAAACCTTTACTATATGAAATGAAATTTCTTGTACCAAATTACAGCTGCCTCCAGAACCCCTGACTAGGGGGCTACCGCACCCAGATCCCCGTCCTCTCTGTCCTCAACTGAATTTGTTGAACCTCCCCCCCCCCCCCCCCCCGCAAACGCTTGGGGGGGCCACGGGACCCGCCCCCAATGTTTCCCCCCGACCCGCCTCATTGTGTGAAA
>Ga0123354_10009182_pt1 | contig 15107 bp, 8 predicted proteins | sample TergutLab28metaG_2_FD_97872 | JGI IMG/M metagenome (GOLD analysis project Ga0123354, IMG submission 97872) | Labiotermes labralis P4 segment gut microbial communities from Petit-Saut dam, French Guiana - Lab288 P4 | ecosystem: Host-associated > Arthropoda: Insects > Digestive system > Gut ...
AGGACACTACCAGGGCATCCATAGGGGATGATAAGCATAAACCAGACTCCATAGGCATCACCTGAATACGCATGCTACCAGATAAGCTATATAAATAACTTGTTTTAGTAACTTCACTCTCGATATAATGCATACTCCCTGAGGATGATCCCGTATGGGGATCGAAACATGTAGGAGGAATATAAATATGTTTTAATGTGAAACTTAAAAATCTGATTTTAATGTTTTACTTATATTGTGCAATTTGTTGGTTTTAAACAAGTATTGATATTGTATTGCACGGCAATAAAATGAAAGAATATGTTGATTTGTGTGCAAAGCAATTTTATTGAAAATTCATCTGTAATGAGACAGTTACATGCGTTCTTCCTTGGCCAGTAATCCCAGATAATTTTGTCGTAATATTTTGCAATCTGCGTCGAATGTGTAGAACTTTTACCTTACCCCACATCGTCTAGTCTTTCCAGTGAAAACAACTGTCAGTAGCGTTCATTTCATTGCAACAATAATAATCTGACGTAGCTTCTTCTGCACTCACGGAGTCACCTTCTCTCGGTTCAACATAATTTCCATCGTATTCCGTCCCGTCATTAATGCTGTCAACATCACTTACATCATCACATAATATCATTGCACGAATACCCTCGGCACCCTCTGCACTACTTCGGTATAGGCGAACCACAACAGCCGCCAGAAACTGCCACTAGCACTAGGCACACGGACGCTGTATTTCTCACATACAAACCGCCAAATACAGTCCAACGAATGCGATTGGACACAAGAAACCCACTCCAAGGGCTTCTAAGGAGCAATGTAGGCAGCTACTCAGAAGTACATTAGTTCAGTTTCCTCAATTCAAAGAGAAAAACAATTAAAAGTTGCGTGTATCCGCGCGGCCTACGGAGGGTTATTTTCCATCGTGTGGTAATGCAAATAACGAGAAGTGAGATAAGGAATTTACTAGTACAGGCGGCGAAGTCAGTAGGAAGTGGACGCCGACTGAATAAGATATCTCGGCACTTCTTTGCAAGTTTTTCATTACACTAAAACAAACTGGCTTAAAATAAGGATTTATTAACTGACTTCTCAGTGTTTGCAAACTTTACAGTCAGAAAGAGAAAGGTTATGACGAGTATGCTACCAAGAAGCGTCTGAAGCTTTTGGTGAGAAGACCGCAGGATTATTTTTTGTCCACGTACCCATGAATGTATATGCCAGCCTTTGAATTGTGTCATCCCCGTTGTGTGTGTGTGTGTGTGTGTGTGTGTTTGAAAACTGGAGAGGGTATGTATGTAGTCAAACACAATTATGTCAATTACTTAAGATGTTTTATTACCATAACTAGAAAACTACATGTTTCGGCACTTATTGGCCATCGTCAGGTTTTCTTCAAGAGAACTTATGGTCCTACTATCTCTTGAAAACCTGAAGATGGCCAGTAAGTGCCGAAACATGTAATTTTCTAGTTATAGTCATTAAAACATCTTAATTGACATAATTGTGTTTGACTACGTACCCTCTCCAATGTATGCCAGCCATCCTAGGCCTCTATTCTGGTACGCCATTCACAGACAGATAAGTGGCCGGTCATTCAGTCGGCCAGATATCTGAGTCTCCGTTGACACAGCAAAGACCGACAGGTTCTCCGAAGACTCCAAACCTGGAATTTCTAGAGAGGCTGTCAAAAAAAATTTGTTCAGCCTTCATTTTCACCAAAGTCTGTTGATTAGTCCGTGTTGTGTGACATAAAAGTATCCTTCCGGCAGTTGTCAAAACATTCGTAATTCATCTGGATGATTGTTGCTAGTGACATAAGTACATAAATATCGGACAATGAACAGACCTTAAACAAACAGGAACAACTACGTATCCATCAATGGAAGTAATGATAACTCACCTGTTTCATAGTAAAAGAGTTAATTTTTAATAATTGGTTAAATGACAAAAAAAAAGCGTGTAAAACAGAACTAAAACTCTACGAACTTATTACGACACATATGTAAACTATTTGCGTAATATATATTGTCAAATGAAGCTTACAATTTGCACATTTTTCTACATACAATTGTTTACATCGCGAATATGCCGTGATATGAGCCGAAAAGTTGATTTGTGACTTAATCTTTGAGCATAAACGGATACAATTTCGTGTTAGCCATCCTATTTTGTACATGTAATTTCATAAACAATCTATTTCCGTCCGACGCAACCTTTTATTATTATTTCAAACACTACATGTTTCGATCAGAATTCGATCATCCTCAGGCGTTTTAAAGCGAAAGTATTAAAAACAAGGTAAAAAATGTAAATAACCTTGCGAAATCTCACAAAAGATGTAAGGAATGCATTAAGATCGGCTTGAATTGGTCTGACGTTTTGGTAAAGGTAAAGGTAAGCAATCCCAAATTTTGACGTTTTGTTGACCGTGCATCTCAGTATATTTATCTCAGCATTTAACCAACCTGATGCACAAAATTTGTTTCACAGTAAGTTTTATTTCATGCCTCTACATGTTTCGAGCACATGTGTTCATCATCAGGAGGTAAAAATTGCATTACACAGCCTCTGGTAGTGCTGTGTAATGCAATTTTGACCTCCTGATGATGAGTACATGTGCTCGAAACATGTAGAGGCATGAAATACAACTTATTGTTAAACAAATTTGGTGCATCAAGTTGGTTAAATACTGAGATAAAAAAGGCAAGCAATCCCTTTACAGGCCCAAGGGGTTCCAGGAAGTTGAGGTTCCCAGATTTCGTGACAACGGCACAGGATGGTGGTAAGTTGTCAGCCTTATGCCCCGGCCGCCTTTACCCCCAGGAAATATTCCTGGTACTCATTTCTGTTAGAGGCTGAGTCGACCCCAGTGCTATAGTGCGATCGGAAGTATTTTATGTCAATGAGAAATCAACTGGACCAGCTGGGATCGAGCCAGCGACCTTCCGATCTGTAGCACAGCACCTTAACCACTGTGCTACCGCCTGACGTTTTGCAAAAGAGAAAAAATTTGTGCTTGCCTGAATTAAAACACCGAATCCCCCACATTGTAGTCTAGACCCTGCAGTGACTGTACTATTCCGGTTGCTTGAAGTGAGTTGTGTAATAAAGCTCTTAATCATTCGACATAATCACAGCTACAGCATGAATAAGAACTTACCAATTTATTGTGTACATTCCGTGCGTTATCGACACCATGCCACGACACTTCACCAGCATAATGCACAAAACTGTTCCTTAGATATTTGTGTTACGATATCACACTGCACCTTCCTATAGGTTTCGGTCCGCAAAGGACCATAATCGGGAATCAAGCCAAAGTAATACACATAAAACCAAAATAGACACTTGTGTATACAGGTGGCGTGGTGTAAGAGAGTTACATGGTTAATATTTAGACATTTCTGTGTACAGAAGCATAAATTTGATGGAACTTGATATACAGTATCTTAGAATCAGCCTACGTACTAAACAAAAGTCAGCACAGTTCTGAGCTGACTCTTCTACACCACGTCAGCTGTACACAAAAGTGACTAATTTGGTTTAGTGCTATATGACTTTGTTTGGTCCCCTGATGATGGTCCTTTGCGGACCGAAACATGTAGGTATATTAAGCATACATTGTAATATAAAATACCTAAAGAACAAGTTTGTGCATTGTTTGGTTTATTGTCGTGAAACTTAGCACTCTCTCATGGTTATTCCATTACATCAAGCAACGTGCAGTGTGTGTTGGCTTATTATGTGGGTTTCCCTTCCGTCTCACACACCTGGAGGGATTTTTAGAAAGGTTTGTGTTGTTGCAAACAATTTTTACTTTCCGAAATTTCAGGTTTTTTATAGTTCATTACCCTTCTAATGTCTGTGACCTAAAGCGAATCTCTTTGCGGAATGAGTGAAAATGTTCAGAATGAGAAGCAGTTGGAAACCAATAGCGATTCAAAAATATTGCATTTGGGTGTTGTGAGGTTTCTTTCAACAGGACACTTGTCAAGCCAAGTTAGACAGTTCGTTGCATAGCTCCAGCTAGGTAGGCCAGTTTGGATAAAATTAACTAGGAGACTCGAAACAATGACACCGAGTCCTCAGTTATTGTGCTATGACATGGAAATGCGTAGCCTTGCACTCAGTTTCAACATTAATTCAACCAGAACTGACAATCCAGAAGTCTACCTTAGCGACTCCACTTTATTGCTCCATCCGCCCTTACTGTCAAGGTCGATGACACAGCTCGCTTCATAACCGGCAAAATGTTACCCTTGCAGAAATCTGCTTACGAAGGTAAAAGGTAAAGCAGTCCCGTTACAGGCCCGAAGGGGCCCAGAGGGTTCCAGGAAGTTAAGGTTCCCAGATTTCGTGACAACGGCACAGGATGGTGGTAAGGTTGTCAGCCTTACGCACCGGCTGCCTTTACCTCCAGGAAATACTTCTGGTACTCATTTCTGTTAGAGGCTGAGTCCACCCCAGGGCCATAGTGCGATCGGAAGGATTATGTTAACGATCTGCTTACGAAGAGTGATTTAAAATTTAGCGTCCGACAGAGCGGGAGCATACTGGAAACTGTACACAAACACGATCTGTGACGCATGTGGTTTACAAGCGAGATAGCATAAATTTCTTTCTTTGCGAAACAAGTTACTGTATGAGCTTCCAGGAACTCTATGCGGATGTTAACCGAATAGCGTTTTCTTGGTTTACTACGCCGTTCAGTGTAACAAGTCATTTCCGACAGTTCGGGATATACTGCCTGTACTTTCAGGGCGACTTAATTCTATTCAGGCGGATGATGAATTGATAGTGAGATGGAAGCGTGGGAAGGCTGCAAAAATTGTTGTTATCAGCGTTTTATATTGTTTTTTTTATTACATAAACACAATTCCAGATGGTGTCAATGGAATTTTTTATTGACATAATCCTTCCGATCGCACTCTGGCCCTGGGGTCGACGCAGACTCTAACAGAAATGGGTACCAGGAAGATTTCTTGGGGGTAAAATCGGCCGGTGCGTAAGGCTGACAACATTAACACTATCCTGTGTCACTGTCACGTAATCTGGGAACCTTAACTTCCTGGAACCCTCTGGGCACCTCGGGTCTGTAATGGGACTGATTTACCTTTACTCTATTATTCACTGTTTGCAATATAAGTATCTAGACGATTTATTTTATTAATCATATTCTTCTCTTACTTTTTGTGGAAGGGGCAACAAAATATGCTGTTAATTATTTTCCCTTGCCTTACTTCGAGTATGAAATTGTCTCGCAAACGTACTTGTATGCACTGTCTTTGTTTAAAACTGGAAATTGAACAGTTTACTTAGTTGTGAGGACTATGCCGGCGAAAGCAAACATTTCGTCAAATTGCAAATGGGACAAACTTTTCATTTGAAACCATGAAGGGCAGAATTGTATTAAAGTATGAAAGCTGGTGACAAATGTGTTTATTGAACAACGAATGCACTGAGCATCAGCCTTTGTCTAGTTTTTGGCTAAAGTACGTTCCGTAAGTCAGCATTATTTCTGTTATAAGAAAAAAGCATGGGCCAGGAATAGAGGTTAGCCGAATCGAATGGACCCCACCGAACAGGTTTCTTAATTTTACTGATGACGTAACCAACACCAATACAGAAAACTTGCATTGTGAACAAAAAGAAAGGGGGGGGGGGACTGCTTACAACTAGGGTGTCCAACACGAGGCCGGCGACCATATTTGTAAACAATATACACACACATATATATATATATATGTACAGTGTACAAGTTACACAACAATATACACATATATATATATGTACAGTGTACAAGTTACACAACAATATACACATATATATATATATGTACAGTGTACAAGTTACACAACAATATACACATATATATATATATATATGTACAGTGTACAAGTTACACAACAATATACACACATATATATATATGTACAGTGTACAAGTTACACAACAATATACACATATATATATGTACAATGTACAAGTTACACAACAATATACACATATATATATATATGTACAGTGTACAAGTTACACAACAATATACACACACACACATATATATATATATGTACAGTGTACAAGTTACACAACAATATACACATATATATATATGTACAGTGTACAAGTTACACAACAATATACACACACACATATATATATATATGTACAATGTACAAGTTACACAACAATATACACATATATATATATATGTACAGTGTACAAGTTACACAACAATACACACACACACATATATATATATATATATATGTACAGTGTACAAGTTACACAACAATATAGCCTGTTACGTATTATATTTATTAACTGAAATGTTTGTATCTGTGGATTGTTGATATGAATCATTATAATTTTTACATGTGCGGTTTGCAAAACACATCACAACGTCAGTTGTGGCCTATTGACAAGAACCTAACCACCCATCTTGTAAAATTTTTTGATGGGGCCTATCTGGGTCAGGTTAATAACTAAATCGATGACCCGAAATTAGAATATACGAAAATTTTCCAGGATTTTTTATGTTATTTTCTTTTCCTAGTGTGAAGACTTGTGGGTCTGATGACAGGACTTTATGTTTAATAGACACGAGTAAAAATGAAAGTATTACTTTGCAGATTTCAAACACCTCACTTTGTTAGGGCAGTTGCCTTATGGAAACTGTCTTCATTGCCATGTCGCTGTAGCCTGGGATAGGAATCCAATTAATTTCGAAACCTGAAACGATGCCACTGGAAACCATGATTATTGCAAACAGCTATCAAAATGCCAGTATATAACAGTATCCTTAGCTTTGAAATTGATTAACTAGTTAATGCGGACTGTTTGTTAGCTTCTCCTCCTTCATTATTTAATCCCTGTCTCCGCGTACGTAACACGAGTCTGGCACTGCAGCTAACTGGTCCTTTCTCCAGATCGCCGGTCTCTGTATACCAGACTTATTGTGTCATATTCCAGTTAACGATAATCTTCAATGTTATTGTTACTATCAACAGTGAGTTCCCAAAGGATGCTGCATCTGATTATCTGCGCGAAGTACACGTTCAAGAAACCTCGTGTCGTGGAATTGAGTTTGCTACACGGGGAAGCTCCAAGGATAGGTATAATAACTGTATTTGGGTAGTACCAGTAGATAAGCGAGTCAGTTATTTTAACCACTTTTTAAGTAACCCAAATCCTTATTAGGCTAATGTTCATTACAGACGAAAACTGTTGACAATCCTGAGCCATACAGTTAAAGTATGAACCCATCTACAGTACTTCGTTAAGAAGTATTCTAACGTCCTTTCGTTTAAGACAGCGTCTTTCAAGTCTACTTCTTCCCTTTAAAATTTTTAGACAAATTTTTTTGCTCATTTCTCTTGTTTTGTATGTCATATGTTCCGCCGTTGCCCTCCTTCTTGATTTGAATATCGTAATGCCGTCTGGCGAAAAATGTTGTTCTTGAACCCCCACCACTCGACATCACGCAGTTTTATTCGGCCTTCTGCTACTTACTCCGTCTTAGGTCCAAAAGTTTTCCTGACCACCCTGACACCCTGTTAGGGAACATAATCAATCCACATTTCATCGTTAATGACAGTGATCAAGACGCACGTACAAAGAAAATCGTGCCAACATACAGACGCGTACACTCAGACACGCGCACACACACATACACACACACACACGCACATAAGCAGGAACACACACCTACAGAAACAGGTGAAAGGGTGGCCGTGAACATTCACTTGGCAGCCACATGCCTGGGCTTTTTGAAATAGTATCTCCCGCAGTAAATAAAAAATTGTAAACACAGGATCGAAATAATTTTCATAATTTTATGTCGAGTAAGAATTTGGTGAGTAAGGAAATAAATAAATTTAATCTATTTATTACCGTCTAATGCTTTTATTTACTTATGGCATATGTAATGACGCTGTGCATGTATGCATGTATTTGTACACATCCGCTCGCGGGCTGAGATTATATTACCTTTGTCATCAATACTTTTTCCTTTTATACCAAAACAGGCACTGTATTTATCCGTGTCCCTTGTGGTGTGACTTCTAATAATGCCCATTACGTGCATTGTTATGTGCTTCTGTTCAAGGGCCCGTTGGTTTTGCTGCCGGAAGTGCTGCTTTCTTATCTGAGGTCTGTCCCGGTTTTGGTCAGCGACGTCAAACGTAAAGTGAAGTACTGCTTAAGCATCTAATTCTTACTACAAAAATTGTTTTGTAGGAGTACGTTGCTTTGAGGGTGTTCTAGAATAAGGTGCTGAAGAAAATATTTGGGCTAATAGGGAGGAAGCAACAGGAGGATGGAGACATTTGAACGAGTACAAGATAAACACTCCTCGTCGGTTATTGTTCAGGTGATCACATCAAGGACAAGGCCTGTTACATGTGTGAAGGGAAACTAAAATATTAAACAGGGCTCTTGAGGACATAATGACGGAAAACACACTTGGAAGACCTAGACCTAGATGGAAGGATAATGATAAAATGGATCTTCAAGAACTAGGCTTGCAAGGCCTTGTTTGATTAATATGGCATAAGAGAGGGACAAGTTTCGGGCTGTTATCAACACGGCAATGAACCTTCGGGTCCCATGTAATGCGGATTTCTCGGCTAGGTGAGAAAATATTAGCTTTACAAAAATGTATCTGCTCCGTTGTGTCAGAGTAAAGGATATCACAAAATACGGCATTTTTGTATTTGTTTTGTTAAGTGTGAACATGAAAGTTTAAGAGAAATATTACATATATCCCAGATTTAAACACAGAAATATTACCTGAGAAACTTTACACAATGTAGTTTCCTAAGAACGTTCAGTTTTCAAGTAGATTGCATTTCGAACTTTTGGCACTAATTAGTCGTTCAAGATATTCACAGGAAAGAAGAACAATTCCTTTTACAATATATAGGCTTATGTCCTGCTTCTTGTACCTACAATTGTTTCATTAAGATCGAGATTAAAATTTCTACAAAATTTAACAGATCACTAAACATTCTGTCACAGATATTTCAGAAACCGTGCTTCTTCATCAACCGTTTATATCCATTCGTTTTACAATAGCACTAAAATAAATTAGACAAAAGTTCACCCGAATTACGTGCAATGTTTGCACATCTGGTGGCCACGCTATATCTACAAGTCACATGCAGTCTTGTACCACCAACTCGTGTCACCTGCCCTTCAGTTGTTGCCATCTGTATTAACGAAACACTTCTTGTGGAAACACGACAAATCACGTTGCCTGCTGCATGCAGACGGTGCAGATCGTGCTCGAAAACATCGCCAGTGCCAAATTACTGACTGACGAAACGTTTTCACGAAGACCTAAAGTATATTTCAAGCACGTACACCTCTCCGTGAACCACACACGTGTAGCTCATTGGTAACAAGGCTTTCAGAGAGAGTTTAAGCCTAAGTTTTCCCTACACTCACTGTGAAGACATGGAGAGGGTGAAGGTATCACTCAACTTATTCTTGACTTTGACACTCGATGGTTAGTAAGTGAGCAGGCTCGCGCCCCGGCTGCTTTACCTGAGGGAAAAGAGAGATAATTGTCCAAAATATATGGGTGGCTTCTACAGCCGCTGTACGCTGTGCTGCAGCAACTTCAGCTCTGGATTGTCCAGACCCTAGCTTACTTATTAAGTAGACTACAGTTTCCTGTTGTTTATTATGCAGACTACACTTTCCTGTTGCTTATTATGCAGACTACGCTTTCCTGTTGCTTATTATGTAGACTAGACTTTCCTGTTGCTTATTATGTAGACTACACTTTCCTGTTGCTTATTATGTGGACTACACTTTCCTGTTGTTTATTATGCAGACTACACTTTCCTGTTGCTTATTATGTAGACTACACTTTCCTGTTGTTTATTATGCAGACTACACTTTCCTGTTGCTTATTATGTAGACTAGACTTTCCTGTTGCTTATTATGTAGACTAGACTTTCCTGTTGCTTATTATGTAGACTACACTTTCCTGTTGCTTATTATGTGGACTACACTTTCCTGTTGTTTATTATGCAGAATACACTTTCCTGTTGCTTATTATGTAGACTACACTGTCCTGTTGCTTATTATGTAGACTACACTTTCCTGTTGTTTATTATGCAGACTAGACTTTCCTGTTGCTTATTATGTAGACTACACTTTCTTGTTGCTTATTATGTAGACTACACTGTCCTGTTGCTTATTATGTAGACTACACTGTCCTCTAGCTTATTATGCAGACTACACTGTCCTGTTGTTTCCATCCCTTACACATCAGAACAAGTAAAACTCAGGTGTATTCTGCTGAGCGGAATTCTGCAGACTATGTAATGTTGCAGCTTTTATAGAGATTTATAGGAGAAATCTATTGAAATGACACTCAGGAATGGCAAACGAAAAGCGTATCCAGACGCATGGTCAGTTTGATGGCTCTTCGAAAAGACGTCTTTCAGCTCTCAGAAGTGCCCGACCTTTGGTGAACAGATTATTAAACACTATCTGAAGTTTATCTCTAGAAATCGTCGATACTGCAGGAAAAGTTTAACCGCAGCTGCGTAACTCACACACCGCCACTTCTATCATCCTGCTTACGGTTACATTTTCGTTACGTATGTCACAGAGTGCAGTTTAACCTGCTCTGTGGAACAGAAGTACAGTTGTGAAGTACAGCACAACGCAATTGTTTACTCGTGTGTATTCAATAGGCTTCAAAGCAGAGGGTTTTCTTTGTGGAAAGCTATATAAGGTAGAAGTCGCTTGGAAAGTATTGTAGGAAGTTTATAATAAGAATCGCCAGCCTTTCAGTTCCTTCGGAATGAAGCATGTTTGAAATTTGAAGTAGGTAATTTCCGGCACCTACTGTAACGTGCAGTAATAATATATTTTATATCTTAGAAATTATTAATTGCATACTATATTTTATACATTATATAAGAATATTTAAAAACGCTACGCTTGCCTTGCAGCTGTGTTCGTTTTTAAGTTTTACTTCCTGCATGAATCAAAATTCCCCATTGTCTACAAGAAAATACCACATCTTCATTATCAGGAAGTTATCACGTATTGGTGTTCAGGGAGGAAATTGTTGTCTACATTAATAATGGAAGGAACCACATATGAATTCTGCAGACCGAATGTCTTGACCTGTAACGTCAAAGCAAGCAGTAGAGCCTACAGATTTACCAGTACCGTGTAAATGGTTTCAAAACATCATCTTTTTGAAAGTGGTAGGTTAATTTGCTCTCTCATCAGTGTGATCAAATAAAGAGAAAAGAATAATCGGATGTGATGATACCAGATGCTGTATAATACAATTTTGACCTCCTGATGAAGAGCACATAGTGCTCGAAACATGTAGATGTATATAATAAACTTATTTTAAAACAAGAGTTTGTGCGTTAAGTTGCTCAATTACTAAGATTATACTGAGATGTACGGTCAGCAAAACATCAACATTTAAGATATTGAGGTCTTCGGTGTTTTTGTTGAAAATAGTCCCTGTATAGTGACCATAAGAGAGCGAATGATCCTGAACTATGATATTATGCGGAAATGTTCTAAATTATTTTAAACTGTACCTATCGTACATGAAGACGTTTGAGTGAGGCAGAGACTTCTGTTTGTGGTGTAGGGTGTCAGACAACTTGCCATTCCTGAACAAACCGTGTGCCTGGCGAATGTTACATTGATATTGAAATGATGGTATTGCAATGAGCTAGCTTTAAAGCCTCTGTTGTTAGCATGCGGCGGCGGTAAAACATGTTACTGTATGACCAGGTATTTGTTAGGATATGTGCTGTGTTTTCAGCTTCGTTAATGCTAGTCCCACTGTCATCAAATATACGGGAAGGGCTTCGTTGTTTCAGGGTTGCAACACCTATGAACTTATAAATAGTGAAGCGAAGTAGAATTTTGGAAATGAGTCCATGAACAGCGGGACTTTTGATTCATAAAAACAAGCCCCCAGCTCGCAATGAAACGGATAGAAGTGTATAGAACACTGTATGTACTGAGTAACGAATATTTGGTTTTTGTAATCTCATAACGATAAAGCAAAAGCTTTACAGGTCTGGACAGGCCCTGAGGGATCTAGAAGTTTGAGGATCCCAGGATTTCTACACAGAACGCACATTGAGTGGCACCGGCAGCCTTTACCCGCTAGGAGATTATCCTGGTACTCATGACTGTTAGAGACTTAGTCCAGCCCAAGTCCAAAGTGCTGCCGGGATCAATGAGAAATCCCAATGGCCCCATCGGGGATCGAACCATCAAATTTCCGTCTTGTAGCGCAGTGCCTCAACAAATACGCCTCAGTGTACGCCTTTGAACAGGAGATTATGTAAAATGTAAATCCTCTAGACATAGTGGCAGAAAGATGAATCACCGACTTTGCCGGAAAACGGGCCTTCATCTTTCAGCTTGCAGCCATTAACCGTAGTGAAGGAGATTTATCGACTTGTTGCTAACTAAAGGGCTGAAACCAACATGCCGGAAAATTGGTCTGCTTGAGATACTAAAATATATCGATCTGGATTTTCGTTTCATTATTTAAAAAAAAATAATGATTTACAGATGGTCAAGTCTTTTACAGTTTACGATATTACGTTAGTCCAAGTTACATACTATGTTCCCTGCCTTTCATCTTATCTACAGAGTGACACAGCAGGCAGTGAACTGAATGCCAGTACTTCTCCATTTCGAAAAGCGAACAAGGCACAATCGCAAAACGTACAGTGAGGCAGTCACAGAAATTAACATATTTCATGTAAAAATATCCCATAGGAGGTTTTAACCATTGAATATAAGAGATATTGCAGGCTATAAAATACAATATATGGTTAAAATTGAGCGTGTACATTGTCATAGGAATATTTTTTTTGTGTTTTCGTTACCTTCTTCTCTGGAGACCTAGGAGCAGTATCTGTTCTTTTACAATCTCTTGTGCGGGTATATTTGCCCATTCCGTACGACATTTCAGCCGGAAACTGGGGCAGCACGTGGAAATATCTTTTCTTCCCAGCCAGCGCCAGTTACATTTCAGTATTATTACAATCCGAAGAACATGCAAGAGGAAGTTTGGATCCACGCAAGAGAAAGGAAAACTATACTAAAAAATAAAAGGAAGACTAAAAGAAATACGGGGATTTCACGGAGCAAGAAGAAGAGAGCCGCCAGTTGTCCAGCGAACTTATCTGGGATCTAGGAGAGTACAGCCTCTTGTCAAGAACCTAGACCTCTGATATAGACTGCAGCCAGTTGGCAAGCATTTAGATTTCTGGTCTAGAAGACTACAGCCAGTTTGCAAGCATTTATACCTTAGATATATAGGACTACAGCCAGTTGTCAAGCAAACAATCCTCTGATCTGGAAGTCAGTTTTCATGTGTGGAAAGTAATTATAATGGAAAAATTAGTGCTTTCAGTCTTGCCATTTTTCCTTCAATTTTTGCACGTATTACGTGTTACGTGTTACTCTCAGAATTATGTTATCACTTATTTGTGAATAATAATTTTTTTTTTACTTCAGCTAGGTAGCTGATAGAATAACTAACTTGACAGTACGTAATCCAAAAGAGGATTTCTTCGTGTAACTAGATTAGTGATGGAGCTTAATTATCTTTTCATTACATGTATTATCTAAAAATGTTATTTTGTTTATGTATTGTCAGAGCATTATCCGAAACAACTGTGACGTATAGACCAGTTTATGGTATTTGTGTTTACAGCATCCTACAACTTCGACCAGAAATGAGAGACAGCGAATGAAGGAAAAAGTAGGAATACAGTAAAATATATGACGTACAAGCTTCAAATGTGAAGGGACTCATGACTGTTTATGTTGACAGTAGTAATGATAACACTGATAAGAATGCTACCGTCAGTGAGGATGATGATGATATTGATGATAATGCAAATATTGTTAGGCAGTGAATCAAGGTAACTGTGCTGCGGGTATGGAAACCATTTTACTGTTGGGTAGTACGTGAATCAGTAACGGGTCTGTGCTTGTATTTGCGTAGATTTGCAAAGCAAATGACAGTTATCAAGCAACGCAAACTTATATCTTTCATCTAAATGTTTGAACAGGAATGTTTTACTTCAGTTAAGAGCATTATGTGACGAAGAGCTGAAGTACTTCTATCAGAAGATTAAAAGGGATTTAATGTCACTTTCTGCGTTTTCAACAATTGTTTAATTAAAGAAAAATACAAAATTCACTTTAACAACTTTAGATGGACTGAATGTGGATCGCAATACAGTACTCTTAAGGTTGTACTTAGAGCGAATGTGCTAATGTAAGTTAATTGCTGAGGAAATGTTTTCCTCTGGAAAACTTACGACTCGTTAAGATTGTCTTATTTTCACTGCGTCTTATAGGCATGTAGGTAGTTTATAAATATACTCATTACAGTTTATTTCTGGAACTTTTATCTTAAATACGGACGTCACTATTTCGGAAATTAACTAAAACTAACAATTAAATTCCACGGGTTATATATTTAAAAAGCCGGCTAAAATTTTCTTAGATTTTGAATTAATTGTAATATTGCGCGGCAGCAATTGTTTAGAATTCACCGACGTTTCGAGACTATTTTCCGTCCCATCAGCTGAGTTCAAGAACACTGTATTCTTCTCCGTTCTGAATTATCTACAGAGATGTAATGACCTCAGCTTGTTGGACAAGATATTGTAATAATTCAGTGAGCTAAAGCTAATGACGAAGGAAAAGAGGGAAAGTCCGGCCCACTGCACGTATAGCATGGGAATGAAATGATCAGACTGGTGAAGTGATAAATTGATCTACATGTAAAAGGGACCTTTGATTAAGAAACGGACACAAAACTAAACAGATTTTAACTTCTTAGCAAGTTTCTAAAATGCAACAGACATGCACATTTCGAAGCCCTGTCAGTATGCCCGTCTGCCGTGGACCGTCACAAGTCAACATGTTAACTATGGATTCAGCTAGCCTCGCTTTCAAAGCCATCGCACTACTGAACCAGGCGCTATGAGGGGGGAGGGGGGGGGGGAGGGGGAGTGGGGGCTCGTGCTACCGCTGTACCCAGTGTTGGCTTTCGTTCTCATCTTCCTCTGTCTTCTGGC
>Ga0123354_10009183_pt1 | contig 15107 bp, 7 predicted proteins | sample TergutLab28metaG_2_FD_97872 | JGI IMG/M metagenome (GOLD analysis project Ga0123354, IMG submission 97872) | Labiotermes labralis P4 segment gut microbial communities from Petit-Saut dam, French Guiana - Lab288 P4 | ecosystem: Host-associated > Arthropoda: Insects > Digestive system > Gut ...
CCCATAATCCTGTACTTCCTTCAGGTACCTTGACCTCCAGGTAACAATGTCAGCTCTCCCAACCAGAATTTTTCTCTTCAACTGGCATTTCCTCCACATAATTCCTACACTCTTTGTGTTCCTACCATCCACAAACACAACATTAGGACTGCACTTCTGCCTCTTGTTGCCTGGGGTTATCTTAAATCGTTCTGGACTTTTAGCATTTCTCTCCCTGCGTTTTCTCCAAATCCTTCAAATGGTTCATCAATATATCCATGTGTACATGACTGCCCTTCAACAGCAGTTTCTGCCCTGCTTCCTTGTCACATGTCTCAATAACATTTCCGACAACTTCCATGCCCTTAGGATGAATAGTTTTATGCTGTGGGGGAGACAATGTACTTTACACTCTACACAAACACAAATTAAATACATCACACCAGAATATACACTAACACACTAAATATTCACAAGAGTAATATGTATATGTGTATGTGTATGTGTATGTGTGTGTGTGTGTGTATATATATATATATATAAACACACAGTAAATACAAGCAACACTGCACAGTTCACCATGTTTAGATCGTCCACATGCTACAGAAATCTCAAAATGTTCTAGTGGCCAATGTATTTGGGACTGGTAGTTTTTACTTACATCTAGTACCATAAAATGGGTACCAGCCGCATACTCTGATCCTCCCTGTTGCTTGTTCCTTTCATCACTTCCTCACCCAACAAGTTCCAATTTAGCAGAACTAGACAGTACATAACTGTGCAGGCACAGACTAAACAGTGAGTTAGTCATATTACCTACAAAATGGTTGTTTCTGTTTTGAATGTTAGTAACTGCCAAATTATGTTCGTATAATGTTTTAACAAGTAATATTCAACAACGCTCATGTTTCCTAACTAGCAGTAACACTACCAGATAATGTACAGTCCTCATATTTAGCTTTAGTTATAGCTGTTTACTCTAACTATCCAACATCATGCCACTAAGAACAGTTACATCTGCACTTTATGTTCAGTATCCCTTTTATGAAACATGTTTCTATGTGTCAAAATGTTCAGCACGAATATCATACCTCGGAACACTTGTGTATTACACCACGCATCAAACATCAGCAGCTCTACTAAACCTACAGTGTCAAGTGTTACAAAATTTCCACCTCATGGATATTGCTATATGTGGTAGCTTGTGTCATCGGCATGGCATACTGTTTCCTGCATTTGATGACCGTAAAAGTATACAAATATTAATAAGTATTTATCCAGGTAAGAAGCACAGCTGATTACATAAGGGCAGTACTGAATGATTCATAGTCGCGAATTCTTATCCAACAGCAGAATGTGACTATAAAATACATGCACCCCAAGGCATAACACTTCACCATCGTGCACTGCTTACAGTAAAAACCAAACTTCCACAATAAAACTGATCTTACCGTCACACAAAAATGCACTTAACATAGCACGTGGCCTAGCCGCGTTATACCCCCGATAGGTACGTAGCACTCGTATAATTACATATATAACATGATTTAGGTCACGGTGAAGACATACGTAACAAACTGACTGTTTACAACACAACCCCAACTTCCACAATACAATTTATCTCATTTAGCACAGAAAAGCACAAAATGTAGCACGTGGCCAAGCCGGATAAAAGCCTCAAAGCACGCAACATTCACACATACACACACACACACATATATACAGTATATACGTAACATGATTTCGGTTACGCTCAAGACTTCAGTAACAAACTTAACGTTCACAATAAATTTCAAACGTCCAAAAATGAAACTGCGACGACCTGTTCTTGCAACTTAACTTGAAACTTAGCCACGCAAAGAAAATGCCCGTTACGCGCACGGAATTGTGGATGACTACCGCACTGATACCTGTTGGAGAGACTAGGGAAGTACGTGCCGTTAGTTCGCAGGTCACAGCTGAGAAATGTCACTGCTGCATGTTTCTTCCTTGCCCAGTAGACTCAATGGGGTGGTCAGCCACGGGCTGCGTGCGCGATCGCTTGGCCGGTAGTGCAGGAAGTTTCGATTGCCGTAGTTAGGCTGGTCTGGACGCTTGGGGGCTTGAGTAAAATAACTGTCCTTTCACCCCCCCCCCCCAACAAAAAAAACTGGCTGTAAAACTTCTGTTATACTGTTACTCATATCGAGATTTAGATGGAATTGAAGGGGGGAAGGAGTAGATTGAAGGGATTCATCAATTAATTTCTGAATATAGCATAATTTATGCTTTGTATGGATATTGTACCGAGTCTGTTAAAGGAAAGACACAGCCATAAATTGATGACAGAAACCATAGACACGCCTCCTGAATCTAGGAGCACACCCCCACAATGGCTTTATTTTTCTGTATCTGTTTTGCTATGGTTTGTGTTGTTTTGCTAATAAGGCCCATATGTAGAGATCCCTACACCACGTGCACGGGGATACTTATAGTAGTTCTTAAGTTTCCCTGAGACAACCTGAAGATGGCCAGTACAGGCCAAAACATGTAGTTGTTCATCATATAGTCATTAAAGTGACACAGTTGTGGTGGACTACATACAATTTTCCACGCCTCCTTAAGATTTGAAAAGTCAGACATATATGCATCATATTGAAAGTAATTTGGATATAGTATAAAATTATTGTAGCATAATTATTTAGACATTTTTAACAGATGTTTAAAATTACATTGGTTAGTTCATGATTTACAAACAGATAAAACTGTGTTTCCAACTTCTGCCCCTTGGCTGCGCATGTCTTCACTGTATGGATATAACCCGACACTGCCTCACACACCATTCTGACCAGCAGTCCCTATTGTGTTACCTTCCTTGGGTTGTATGTCTTAAATTTCAGGCCACCCTGCCACGGGATTGTGGCTTCATCGACAGTTCTTTGGGTTGTAAATTGACCTGAATTTCTGTAGGAAATACTCATACACAGACCATAATTTGAACAGCCTTTCTGCACATTGTGCTTCCTGGCTTGTTTTATCATCAGAGCACCCCGGTTCAATAAATTCTTCCTCTTGCTGTACTCATTTCACTCTCAATAGTAAAAATTTAGAGACAAGATTGTAATTGTTGTCATGGAGGAGTTCTGGGGAGGTCACTGTCACTGTCCAAAGTTTCATGTTCACAATGATCAGACATCAGAATATATATTCACACATAACTCACACAAAACACTTGTTCTTTTTTATAACACTCCTACACAAAGCCATGATCTCTAATGGAGGAAGTGACACAGGAAATTGTGAAGACATCTAAATCTGTGGTTGTATGGTTGCAGTTAAATGGTTCTAAGAGTGTGGAGTCAGGAAGAGTCTGTGTGTTTGTAACTTGAAAACGAAGCATCCTGCTTCATGGTGCTGATAACTTTGACACAAAAGTGACGAGACAGAACAGCTGAGAAATGCATGTATAGGATGTCGTGTATGAAAACGTCTTTATACGTGACTGATCGACAACACATGGCACAGCAATCACGTCTTTATATATGACCCGACGGCACAGTGTTAAGACCTTATGGGAAAAATGGGGTTTGGCAAACCAGACATATGAAACCTGTCAAAAATGTAAATTAATGGTTAATAAACATGAAAATGAGTGTCAGTGGTCACTGGATTGACATCCATGTTCCTGCATGAAAGTTGTCTATGAATTATACAGAGTGCAGGGCACAGAGCAGACTGAAGACATAGTCAAGAAACATGTGTCTGATTGCTTTGTCTTTTTTTGTAGGTCCTTATACATCTCCCTGTTATGATTACATGTGAGTCTCCATCTAATGCTTAAGTTTATTTACGTACACATACCATATATTCTCAAATCTAATCCACACCCGAAATCTAATCTGCACTAGTTTTTGCCGATTTCTTAAACGAAAAAAGTTAGTTCGCGGTTCTAATCTGCACCTTTCCTTCAACCGTCCCTTGCCTAAAAGGCAGACTGATTCAGTTATGAGTGATGACAGTGAGTCTGATAAATAATAAATTATAAATATTATATATTGTATATTATTATAAATAATAAATAAAATAATAAATTATTGTATTGTATTGCTCTATAATTTTACCAAAATCCAGCTCATGACCGTGAATCTAATCAGCACGCAATTCTAATCTACATCTGATTTTTTAGACCTATGAAACTGTAAAAAGGGTGCAGATTACATTCGAGAATATATGGTATATACCTCCATGCATGGTTCCATGACAGCCTCCAACTCATGATTAAGTTTCAGGCACCTAGGTGTGAAACAATCTTGTTTCCATTTTTCTTTACAAAACAAACTGTTGATTCATTTATACCATTCAGCATCTGACTGCACCAATTTTTAATCCCCTGGCAAACTTACATAACACCACCATTTTCACTAACAGACACGTCACTTTTTTCTTTTATCCTTCCGCTCTTCAGCAGTATGTAAATCAGCCCTACCAGACAAAATTAAAACACAACAGGCACAATTAGTTCTAAAAATTATGAAAGGTACAGTCAGAGTACATTCCATATCGCACAATATCTAAAAATGATGGCTACTGAGAGAGGCACACAGGCCAATGTGGCAATTAAGCACAAGACCTACACCACAATGCATGTGAAATGACACACAATTCTTCCGCAAATAAGCAGAAGTGTGAAGTGTGAACCCAAAAACAATACATGTGTGCTGTAACATACAAAGTTTGTATGCCCCAGAAGAAGATATCAGAATGTAGCTAACATATACTTACCACCCAAGACCATCACACAACATAACAGAAACAATCACGGCCGAGAAAAGAGAAGTATAGTTATGATCAATATGAGGAGACAGAAAAACCATATTGCAGGACCCAAGAATAAACTGATGTAATTAAATACATGCAGGAAGTGAGAATGATATGCAACCAGTCTGTCCTCCTACCTCTAACAGATCCAAGAAGTGTTTCTACTTTAAGAGTAATTTCATATTAATGAGTAAGGCCGGAAAATGTGATGTTCACAACTTGAAAGCTCCGTCATACAGCAAAGTTACTTAATTATGACATACAGACTGACGTACGAGGTTACTCATAACAAAATGATACAGTTAGAACACAATGGCACAGACTGAATGTTAGGAATATCCAACGAGATAAACTATATACTGGTCTTCTGGATGCAAATTCAAAACTTCTGTCACATAAGATGGGTGCTGAAAAAGAAAATGTATCACATATCCTCCAAACTTATTCACAAAATCCATACAGGTATATCACTCTACAACTTGCATACTATTTCTCTCCATAGTTTCCATAAAGACTGACAAGTCACTTTGCCGTTCTTCCAGTTGTAATTGTACAGACATCATCAGCATTAAATCTGTGGCCTCCCAGTTACTGCATCAGCAATAAAAACAGACAGTAACTGCTGCAAGCCAAATTAACAGTTTGTTCTACATCTGAACCAGTGTAAAACTAAATCAGTTTGCAATGGCAGTGTGTAACAAGCTTTGTTATGAATGAGCACAACACACCCTGAAAAGAACCAGATATCTGTGTTTAATGTACATAAATATGATAATGGTACACATAAGAGGCACTTCCCCAGCTGGAAGAATTTCAGCTGCCAATCCACATCTTGCTTTAATCAAGTAAGTGCAGACTTCTTCACAGGACCACTGTTTCAGTGCTGTTGCAGTGTTCAAATGTATTGTACAAACACTATTCACTAGATGGCTGGAAACAAGTGAGGGTCACCAAAAACATTTGAAGGATTCAGTATACTATATGATATGTACATAATATGATATGTCCAGCAGATGGTTTGATTTATGTGTGCTGCAAAATCTTACTTTCTCACCACCACTTAAATATCCTCAACAATGTGACAAGTAGGATGTATATGCAGAAATGAAATGGACACGCTGCTATTCCCATGGACAGATGAAGTCAGTTTATTACTTAAGGAAGGGTCACTATGGAAAGAAATGACCAAACACTGTTTCACTTCACTGGATTCCCAGCAGGACCGAGTAATGTGTTACACTTCCAATGTAATAAATACATACATACTCAATGGCTATATCTCATTACATATATAAATACTAGACAAACATTATTCAAAATTCAGTTATTATATTAAGTCTTGTAAAAATATTATATCAAATAAGTCCACAACCTATTGGTATGGACACCCTCAATGTCACACACATACACACAAAGTTTAACCAAGCAGCCACCATCCCATTGTATATGAATGAGTAATTCTGTATGGTTGCTAGCAGCTGCCTCATATCCCAGTGACAAGGTTTAAACAAACAATCATCCACATGATTAAGAGAAAATTGGTTGAATTCTAGGACATAACACAAATATCAAAGCACTCCATGTGAACCAGTTCTTGGTTCTCTCTCAGTATGCTGTCAATTATAGCAGATGATGCTATTTCTTAGTGTCTCAATATCACAAACATCACCAAACAATAAAGTGAGAGCACCTACCAATTTTGCTTTTACATGTTTTTATAATCTCAAGTTTGAAAACTTCATTTTATTGTGGCAACATGACTCTTAAAATGTTCTCTCCCCCATGCACACACACAAGCACGCAATGAGGTAGGTGGGTGGGTGGGTAGGTGGGTGGGTGGGCGGGCAGGCGGGAAGATAAGTATAGACAGGTATGTAGAAAAATGATGTAACAGGTCTGGCACTATGAAGGAAGTGCTCATTTAGAATGTCTTAAGTTTTGAATGTTAAACATGATGGTAAACAGAGTAACCTTTAAGCTTTAAGGGGTTAACACAGTAATAACTGTTGCTTTGGCTACTTCCATATCAAAACAACATTTGTTTCCCTCTCCACTTGGTCTTCAAACTGTTGGCTGCTTAATCCATGTGCACAGCAAATTTCATCAACAGACTGCAAGCCTGTAAAGCTGCGATGTAAGGAGTCTTTAGCATTTCCTTTACTGTCTTGAGACAAGTACACAGGGTACTGCAATAAACAAAAATAAGAAGTTTGACAGTCTAAACATAATTTCTGGAACGTACATGAATCAATTTCTTCAAGGTATTGGCAGTACTGCTAAGTAAGTAAGTAAAGTAAGTAAATGGCGAAGGGTCGGAAAACTACAGTTCAATTTTCAGCAAGGAAAGGGATTTTCCTCTTACCTTTCACCCTTCCTCCTTACTTAAATTAGTACACTTACAGCAATCAAAGAATCCTAACACACAGCCTTCACATTTCTATGGGAAATTGCTGAACATAAAATCTATCAAAAAATTAATTTCTATATACATGCAACACCTTCTGCCTATTAAAGCAAACTCTACAAAATTCCCAACATTAATAAATCAGTCAAATCCATTTTAATACCAAATATTCAAATTTTGTGACTTCACGTACCCCAAGATACTAAACTTGCTGTAAAGCCAATCCATGCAGTACATATTCCAGTGCCATTTACTAATGCTATCTTCTGTTCATAGTTTTAATTAATGCTAACTGCCACATTTTGCTACCAAATCATAACATTCATAACTAATACACAAATGATAATGTCATACTGTAGTCTTGTTATAACTGCTACCACCTATGCCTGCCAACACACTTATAACAAAAACAACTGTCACATTAGTTTACAGGATTGCAGCATTTAGTGTTGGTCAAATGATTATCTTCTGAGTATTTACACCGATGCACGATGTCATTCCTGCATTTAAGAAAAATGTAACGCTGCTATCTTAAAGGCGACAGAGGTTCAGGTGGAGACTGAAGTGATTGGGAAGAGGAAATGTGCCAATCATACATGAAGGTTGCAAAGATTGTGGCCAATCACAGCCATGGAGAGGGCAGATCCTGTATTGAAGCAAGTGAAAATGAGAGTGTCAGGTCAGATATCTTGGAAACCAAATGGTCCATTTCAAGTCCAGAAGCAATGTGACAGTGGTGTGTGACATTACACATGTTAACATTTCTCTCTGGGCTGTAGCAGTTGGGAGATGGAAAGTGGAAGGTAAAGAGTTGGGCACCAGCATGGAGATGAGAAGCCAGAATATTTCTCAAAACAGCAGAACTAGCCTATTATCCTACACAGCGATATAACCCAGAATACTAACGTAACTTACCTTGTATACTCTCCGTATCAAGCCTTCAAGTAAACCAAACTGCACCAGCTTCCGTTCATTGATCCTAAGAGGGTGGGGGTTGAGACGGACACAGAGGTCCCTAACTGTGGTTCCGTAAGTCATGCTTGAGTACATGCGGAATATATCTCGTAATGTTGGAGGCTGTCGAACTGCAAAGAAGTGAAAGACTTACTTCTGCTGTCAAAACACAATCACAAAAGAAACTTTAAGACTTATGTAAACTGCTTTCATCAAACCTTCACAAAACACTATCATCCCTGTTAGTATCATAAGATGGTAAACTTCAGAATATAAAATCACAAACTGTTTATAAAAATGTCAATATATATTTTCCAAGTTCAAACTAGGAATTAGAAACAAAATGAGGTAAAGTAAAATAAATTGGATTGCATGGAAATTTGTTCAGCCATAATGATATGTAAATGAACAAATGGCAGAATATCACGAGTGCTGACTTATTTCAAACATACCTACAAACTGTGACAGTGAAATCTTATCATAACCAGTGTTTTTACTTGCTTCTAACACAAACTATACAAAATGGCAGCATAATGCCACTGTGTCAGTCTGTCAGTCACATACACTAAACTACCCTACAGGAACTATGAAAATTGGTGTCGGAGTAGAGGTGGGAGTATATAATGAAACTCATCATAATCCACATTTTATACAAAGCTGAAATAACACTAATTAATTTGATCCAAGATGAATCATTGCATAAAACATGCTATAAACCACAAAATACGGACCTTATGATGCTCTTCACATTTTACTTCTATATTTCTTTATATATTACATATGTAATTAAATACAAGCTGAAATAATTCGTGACCATGCACTCTGAGCATGATAAAGTTAGCAACAGCAGACTATTACTTACAGTAATGGAACTGTATCAGAAATATGGGATTATCAGGACAAGTGTGACATGGAAAAATGCAAACAGAGGAACTGGGAAACTAGAATGCAGTTTTCCACTCTTGTGTACTTAATTATAAAACTGCCTACTGCAAGATGAAAGACAAGTAAAATATTTCCTTACCATAAACATATACATGTAAATTCTATTCAGTTGACATTGTTCTCCCACATTACTGCCCCCAGAAGAGAGTATAATTTGTACACAGTATAAGATGGTTACTGAAGAGTAACAGCAATAGTTGCTGTCGTGATTACATACAATCTCATTAATGAGTACAATGCAAGTGACAGAAATAGCTGCTGTAGTGTTTACACAAGTCTTATTAATGTATGCAATGAAGGACAGCAATAGGTGCTGTCATGATTATACAACGTCTTATCGACGTGTTAGATGGAAGCGAATATTTACACAGAATGTAATATATAGACCCTACAGTAATATTTTACATTCAATGTTTGTACAAATGTGACATGAAATGATAAGGCGGGTGTGCAATGGGACAGAAGTGGAAGGAAACAGTTTTGGTCCTTTGGAGTACCAGCACAACATGACTTGAGGGACTAGAGATGGCCACAATACCCCCCAGTCTGAACAGCAGGTCCCAGGCTGGGATTTGAACCACTTTCTTCACAAATGCAAATCATGTGTAACAACTGTGCCAACTCATTATGTATCAGTTGCAAGAGTGTATGAGTCTGCAAACGGTAATGAATGTGAGTTGTTTACTGGTTCTGAAATTCTTGTACGGTTTACACTGAGACATTGATAGTAGGATGACTGGTAAATGATTGCACTGAAACGGATCTGGAGGTGACCACTGCCTAATTAACAGTATTACAGTATTATTCTGTGTGACATGTATGTGTGCGCATGTATGCTCATTCGTGCACGCACTGTATTTCTTCTTTCTGATGACAAGTATACTTAAACATCACCATTCACCAGAGCAGATGAAATGGACACTCAGGTGCATGATGTATATAAAAGTGTTGATGGTCATTTAAAAGAAAGGAAAACAAGAACCAGTGCCACATTTCCTCCCATGTATTTCAGTAAGTGGAACCATACCTGACTTGGAGACATATTTTATACATCTCTGTTGCAACTCCTTATTCTCTGTTAACATCCTCAGCTTTGGTGTTGCTGCATAGACATTGGAGTATTGGAAGATGGGAAGCAAGGCAACAACTCCATAATACCTGAAACAAAATTACCAAGTCACTGTTTCACAATGTATTCAACAATACTTTCTCAACCATGCAGACTGTACAGTGCCTAACGGGTAGGATGTTAAAACAGGACATGAGAAAGCAGATGTTATAAATTGGAGAATAGCAGCTACATACAGAGATGAATGGAAGGGAATCCTAGAAAAGGCCAAGGTCTACTAAGGGTTATACTGCTACTCTTGACATCATCGATGATGATGATGATGATGAACATTCTTCCCTTTAATGCCATCTGTAGTTCTGGGAAAACAAGGAAGTCAAACAGCACTAAATCGGGTGACTAAGGACTATAGACAGAAATTCGCATACAGAAAAAGCAGAGTGAGCAGGTGCATGACGCAAATTTCATGGCACTGTGATGCACTTCAGATTATCTTGCAAACTGGTATGAACTGATCCCACTGAAATTCCCAAAATGTTTGCAACTTCATGAATAGTGATTCTTCTGTGTTCTAAGACAAGGTCCTTCACTTTATCCACATTTTCACCTGTTTTGCTTGTCAATGGGTGTCCTGAGTGGTCAGCATCTTTAACAGTGGTCAAACTGCTTTTAAACTTTGAAAGTAAACGATAACATGTGTTCATACCACTGTCTGCTATCCATAAGCCAATTTAAACAGTATGCAGTTTCTGTAGTATTTTTCCTCAGTTTGAAACAAAAGTTAATGCAGACACATTATTCTTCAAGTCTGCCATTTTCTAGAAAAGCCACAATCACAAACAGAAGCACTATTCAACAATCATACAAACTACCACCTCAATCTAAGCAGGAAATGACTCAGCAGACACTACTCTATCTAGTGTTAGTGGTACATCCTTGGGCAAGCAGCAGCAGCAGAGTCAGCTTGCTCTCCATCCAGAAACTAACTGACCACACCCTGTAGACAGCATCTCGACCAACACCACAAACAAGGCAAAAGTGGCATGTTGTCTTCAGTGTTTAGTATAGTAAGCAACATCTGGATTGGAACACAAAACTGGATTCCAGATGTAATTGGTACACATGTTTTTTGAATGGCATAATAATACTCACACAACAAAGTGTGTAAAATACAGCCGATGAAAATGGAACAAGATTTTACGCATACATTGTAGACTTTGTGCTTATGTGCGTGCACGGGCATGTAAAACGTCATGCGTGTTGCCCGAGGTACTTCTTGATGATGAGCCATGAGGGTTGAAAGATGTACACAGCAAAAATTATTTCAATAAAATTAATTAATTGTGTTGTTCTGAATGTTTTGTTTGAATGCTACTGAAGAGGAGTGATTTATGGAATTGGAACAGATGATGATGATGATGATTACAGTGTTCAGGATGGAGAAACTATTAATGGTCATAGTAGCTTGGTGAGAAGTGTACTGTCTAATCACAAATACTGCTTTTGTGAAGCACTTCTTTCCCAAAGTAACTGTTCCTTACATGAGGTTCTGAACACATGCTTTCACAAGATTGTTCTCCACATCAGCCTCCGCAGCAATCTTTGCTACATGGTTGAAGCCATCAATGTAAGGAAGAACCTGAAACAAAAACATACTGAAGTTATATGCAAGTGACTCCCACATAAGTACTGGGTTAGTAAGAAGTCCCTGCGCATCTTCTACAAATACAGTGTAAGGTACAGTGCAGCTGGACGGAATTCAGACTATACAACACAGGTCATTCAAGCCATACAGTGCTTTATGTATGGGTCTTTCCCACTTGAAGCACAGTGCAGTACCCTTACAGCAATGGTGCACAGGGACTTTTCACTTACTCTGTATTTTGATGAATGAATTCTCTAATCATAAATTATTTCATTTTCGCAATTAACTGGTGAAGATGCATTATTTAATTCATTCCTTTTTAACTTCAAAATGTGTTAACTTTGAATAACATACTGCAGTGACAGTTGTAATTTCCAGCACCTCCCAGACAAAAGGCTTGCCAAATATTATTATTTTCCAGCTACTGAACGCCATATGTAAAGCACATCTTACTGAATCTACCAAAATCCTGGACACAGCTAACCATTTAATATGGCACTCGATATCCTATCTTGTTTCCCCTGCCTAGCCATCACTACTTATGCAACACATTGTGTAAATGTCTTAAAAAACCACCAAGACACCAATAATTAATTACTATACTCTCAGAATCAGTGTCAGGCACTGCTTGTTGCTGGAACGGTGGTATGCATAGAGCTCTCCACATCATCCAGTGCCATATATCACAGCTTTTATAGTAATGATGATTCCTGAAATTATATTATAATCTTATAATCATCCTACAACATATTCAGGTATTTCAGATTTACAATTCTAAATTTTTAGATGTGATTAAGTTATAAATACTTCAGACACTGTTTTGCCTGCTGAAAGTAAAAAAACATGATAATGGTACACTGCCACACTGTCAACCCACATCATGAAATCATCCTGCAAGACAATGTCTTCCTTGTTTTATTGATCACAAGTCTGTTGTCCATCAGTCCACCCTTCATCACACAGAAGATCTTGAAACTGTCTCTTTTGCCTGAGGATTCATCACAGTTGTACGCAGTCTAATGTGGTTGCACAGTTGATGAGGACCCCTGACTCTGTTAGGATTAGTCAATGGCAGCTCAACAAAAAGTCAAAGCCCAATTGTCTATCTTTATCGTTGCCCTGTGCATTTCATAGAGTCATTTAATCAGCACGCCAACTAATGCACATACATAAAATTTTTTACATTAAAACATTTAAAATTGCTCCAAAATGTTTCGATCCTAAGATCATTCTCAGGGAGCTACACTGTTCCTTGCTAAAGTCACATTTTTAAAAACACTCACTGATTAATTTCCTTTTACTAACTTGGTGCTGTGGCAGCATGTCGTAATGTGTAAGTAGTACGCTGCTGAGAATGCGCCTGACTATGGGTGTGTGTCGTGTGTTATGCTGTGTGAGACAGTCTCACTGATGTGTGTATGTCGCACTGCTCATGGACAATGCGACATACACACATCAACAAGGACACTACCTATATATGCAGGCACATTACCACTGTTTTAATCACACACCAATGTGCCAAAATTGACTATTTTAACAAGTGTAACTTTAGCAACCACAAGTAATGCATTCTCTGAGGACGGTGTGAAGCACCAAAATAAGTCAGAGCTATTTTAATGTAAACTTTAATACTGCTTTTACGACAGTCACTTGAGCATTAGTTGGTCAATAATGAACTCCGATAGTATCAAGATGCATGGTACAAATGTAAAAATTACATCTCCTGAGTTCAATCTTTTCAGATGTACAATTACAGAAAGACGTTATAAAGGTTTCTTTTGTCTTCAAATATTACTGTTTCATTATTCTCAAAATGCAAACAGCTATAAATTAGTCCCAGTTGGTCCCTAGTTATAATGCATACAAATCCCAGCATTAAATTTACCATTTCAATTGCAAAATATGACAGGAGGTTTCTGAAAAATACTCATTACCATCATGCTAGTGAGTACATCAGTATGTCACAAAGTCACATAATTACATCAGTACATCACACACTCATTTATTTACATCAGTACATCACACAGTCACATATTTACATCAGTACATCACAAGGTCACACATTTACATCAGTACATCACACAGTCACACATTTACATCAGTACATTGCACAGTCACATATATACAACAGTACATCACACAGTCACACATTTACATCAGTACAATACACAGTCACATATTTATAACAGTACATCCCACTGTCACATATTTACATCAGTACATTACTCACTCACATATTTACATCAGTACATCACACTGTCACACATTTACATCAGTACATTAAACAGTCATATATTTACAACAGTACATCACAAAGTCACATATTTACATCAGTACATTACACAGTCACATATTTATAAGAGTACATCACAAAGTCACACATTTACATCAGTACATCACACAGTCACATATTTACATCAGTACATTACACAGTCACATATTTACAAAGTACATCACAAGGTCACACATTTACATCAGTACATCACACAGTCACACATTTACATCAGTACATTGAACAGTCACATATATACAACAGTACACCACACAGTCACACATTTAAATCAGTACATTATACAGTCACATATTTACAAAGTATATCACAAAGTCACATATTTACATCAGTACATCACACTGTCACACATTTACATCAGTACATTACACAGTCACATATTTACATCAGTACATCACACAGTCACACATTTAAATCAGTACATTATACAGTCACATATTTACAAAGTACATCACAAAGTCACATATTTACATCAGTACATCACACTGTCACACATTTACATCAGTACATTACACAGTCACATATTTACATCAGTACATCACACTGTCACACATTTACATCAGTACATTACACAGTCACATATTTACATCAGTACATCACACTGTCACACATTTACATCGGTACATTACACAGTCACACATTTACAACAGTACATCACAAAGTCACATATTTCTGTTAGTACATTACACAGTCACATATTTACATCAGTACATCACAATGTCACACATTTACATCAGTACATTATACAGTCACATATTTACAAAGTACATCACAAAGTCACATATTTACATCAGTACATCACACTGTCACACATTTACATCAGTACATTACACAGTCACATATTTATAACAGTACATCCAACTGTCACATATTTACATCAGTACATTACACAGCCACATATTTACATCAGTACAGCACACAGTCACACATTTACATCAGTACATCACACAGTCACATATTTACATCAGTACATTACACAGTCACATATTTACAAAGTACATCACAAGGTCACACATTTACATCA
>Ga0123354_10009184_pt1 | contig 15107 bp, 6 predicted proteins | sample TergutLab28metaG_2_FD_97872 | JGI IMG/M metagenome (GOLD analysis project Ga0123354, IMG submission 97872) | Labiotermes labralis P4 segment gut microbial communities from Petit-Saut dam, French Guiana - Lab288 P4 | ecosystem: Host-associated > Arthropoda: Insects > Digestive system > Gut ...
ACGGTTACGGAGTTATGACCGTTTGAATCTCGGAATAGAAGGTAACGATTACTGACAATAAACGGAACAAAATAATAAACCAGCATAATACATGATACAGTTAAAGTACGAATGTAAAGTTAATTTCGTGAAATTACCTTTAATTTGAATTTATCGATGCTTAAAGCTGATTTTCGAAAATGCCACCGCCGGCCGCAACACAGGCTGCCTTTCCCCGCACGCCTTAGGTACCATACAAGTGTCTGTGGCTGGCTAAAAATAGCGACCCGCCAGCTGATAGACGCGGTTCACACGAGGGCGTGTACGGGAATTAAAAAACGGTCATAACTCCGTAACAACCGTCCAAAATCGGACACATGTTTATATGAACTTTTTTGATCACAAAGGCCTAGGAAATCACCTCCTGCAGTTATGCCCTAAAGTCGTGAAACACCCTGTATATATATATATATATGAAATCTCTGATAACAATACAGAGATCTGTAAATTTCATTACGCTAAAAAATTTGAATCCCAAAAGTATAATATTAAAAATCACAATACACATAGTCACATTTGGAATTCTTCTGAAGCGCCACGTAAAATCAGACATGTTGTATTTCATATACCAAGAAAGGCGCTCCGATGAAATTGAAAGTCATACGAAAATAAGCAGTGGCCGAGCACCTCCATCTTTAAAGGAATTCTTCTCAAGCCTGAAATTTAGTCTAATGACATTCAAGAAGACGTTTTGCCGTGGAAAATCAATAAATATCACATATTTTGAATGTGTATCTGTAGCCTTAGTTACCCAATCCAGCATACATAGCGCAGGCGCCATGTTAGACGGTCACCTATAATCTGTCCGGCTCTGCCATATTCTTCCACGTTATCCCACAAAACAGCACGACATTCGGAAAAAAACATTATTGAACATAAAAGCCATGTTTTGACTTTCTCTATAACTTTATCTGAAACATTTCTCATTCTGACAAGAATTCAGAGTGATATGATAGTAAGTGTATGTCCGTCTTTATGTAAAATACGCGTTATTTTTCTCAAGGTTGAAACAAACGTGGATTTTCTCTAAAGGTTTTCGAAGAATACTCAAATATAAAATTTCATGAAAATTCTTCCGGTGGTAGCCGAGTTTTTCGATGCGGACGGACAGACGGACTGACAGCTAATAGTCGATTTCCGCGATTTTGTGAACGCGCTTAAAAATTTAGTTCCTGCCTCAAAGCAAAAGTGTCTATGTGTTATAAGAACCGCTCAATTAATGACCGTTAGGGAAATAATGACTGTTTATTCCTACAAAACTTAGAAAACTCATACTCTGTGGTTAAGATAAGGAGTTGCTTGTTTTTAATAGCAAAGATCTTCTCTTAAAAAGCATTAATGTAGTATCGTATACATTAAAGGAGATATCCCAGTCTTAGTTCCGGTATAGCTGAGGGACCGAAATGTGATGCATATCGTGTGAATAAATTGCATTAATAAAATTTGTGGCAGGTTGCTACGTTATGAAGTGATGTTGACAAACTGAAGCCTTAATGAAGTCCTCGATTTCATCGTGATATACTATTCAGTTCCATCATATATCATTACCTCAGATCTCGACAACACAGAGATTTATCAGACTTCATTTGCGTCACGTTCGCTCTTCGCGCCAAGAATTGCAGTCCACTTGCAGACATGATACACAGCTTGCATGACGTGAATGTGGTTAATGGCTTCTTGCTCGAGTTACGCCTGAAGTGAAGCGGAAAATAACATGTTTTTATTGTGACAGCATTATTATACGTGACTGGATACGGGCTGGACGGTGCGGGGATTGAATCTCAGTGGGGGCGAGATTTTTCGCACCTGTCCAGACCGGCTCTGGGGCCCACCCAGCCTCCTGTAAAATAGGTAACGGATCTTTCCCGGGGTTAAAGAGCGGCCGGGGCGTGACGCTGACCCCTTACCCCTTCTAGTGCCGTGGTCAAGGAAGATTAGAACTATACCACTACTTCCACTATGGGCCGTACGGCCTGTACTGAGCCTCAGTGCCTGTAGAAGGGTGCACTTTACCTTTTTTATTACTATATGGAGCTGTTCATTTTTACAGGTCCTTTTCCCCTACTTTCATATATATATATGTGTGTGTGTGTGTGTGTGTGTGTGTGTCTGAAGAAGTAGTGTGGGTCGGGTAGCTTAGTCGGTATAGCAACTGACTACGGGCTGGACGGTCCGGGATCGAATCCCAGTGGGGACGAGATTTTCCGCCCGTCCAGACCGGCCCTAGGGCCCACTAAGCCTCCTGTGTACAATGAGTACTGGGTCTTTCCCGGGGGCAAAGTGCGGCCGGGGCGTGCTGCTGACCACTCACCCCCTTCTAGTGCCGCGGTTATGGAAGAGTTCCGTACAATAATTTCACAGAATGTATGCATAAGGAAGAGAAAGTTTTCATCTTTAAGATCATGTAAAATTTAGAAGTGATGTTACTTAAAATGGCTTGAGCAGTTGTTTCAATTGAAGGCTGTGAAATTTTGAGCAGGCATAATGGCTTGCATGTCCCAGTCAGGGAACACAAAACTTCTCACAGTGGAACACTAACGCAGGAAACTCCTTGTGTGACCAACACAATCATAAAACTTCACAGAACCTACCTTTACCCATTCAACGGTCTTCCCCCTCATAAGACAGGTCTTCCAATTGTATCCACCTCTTCCTTATGGTGAAGTCAACTAAAAGGGACATACCACGATGCTTTTTGTTAATCGATTTTTAATACATGTGGTTCGCACTGTTGTTGAAGAATTATACGTAAACACGACAGCTGTCTGCTGTTTTCGAGAAATGTACACATTCAGTGCTATAAACTGCATGTCACCATCTACGCACTCCGGGCACGAGATGGCGCAGTTGGTTGAAGCAATGCACTACAAGCCGGAAGGTCGCGGGTTCGATTCCCGATTGTGTCGGAATTTTTCATTTACTTAATTCTTCCGGCCGCAATATGGCCGTGGATTCGACTCAGCCTCTAAAAGAAATGAGTACCAGGAATATTTCCTGGGGGTAAAGGCGGCCGGTGTGTAGGGCTGACAACCTTACCACATCATAAGCCGACTGTCTTGAAATCTGGGAGCCTCAATGTCCTGGGGCCCTCAGTCCTGTACAGGAATTGGTTCAGCCTTGTCCTTTGCCTTGACCTTTCACCTTTACCTGTTCTAAGCACTCAATGCTTCAAGTTAAGAAATAGAACTAGCACGGCGACTACTGCCGCAAAGAGAGAGGGTAACATCCCAGAAGAATTTAATCTTCATCAAAATTGCTGAGAAAGTCTCAAAACTCCCAGGAACTTGCCAATCTTAGGTGAAAATCCCCCCCCCCTAGAAAAAAAAACTAAATGCATAAAGAATATGAAATAAAGGTCTAAAGGATTAGTGAGAATTGTAACTTTGCGACAAATCATGCAAAATTAACAAAGTGCGGAGAAATGTTAATGACTAGCATAGTAATATGACACAGTTGATTGTAAGGTCAAGGAAGATTCCATCCTGTATTTTGCTTCGCACCACTCAGACGGTGTAGGAGTAGAGGTATAAGGCTAGACATCTTAAGTTGGGCAGTAAAGTATGATGAGTGGTCAGCTTCAAACTCTGGCTGTTTTATTCCCATCAACGGACTTCCTGTACATATTAGTAAGGCGGCTAGACGGGTTCAAAGACCAGCCTAAGCAATGTGGAGAAAAAAATATCCCCCTTGGCCAGGAACTGAAGCCAGGACACGGATGATCCGATATAACTTAACGACCTTTCACATGTTCAATTGTCAAGAGTCAATTTTTTGTTGCCGTACTTTCTACAATGACAAAGCAGCCTATAATTATTTTGTTGTGTATTACACTATTCTTGTGGCGTCTGGGTTGTTTGAGCTTTCGTCTCGAGCATTACATAGTTTTTTTTTTAACCTTCAGGTAATGGATCAACCGAACCATCTGCAGAACACCATGCTCTGTTTCCCTCGTCGTCCACTGTAGTCCAGTCTGTATAACGAATGAATTAAACCAACTTTACCAATTAAACCAACGTGTACTATTATATATTATACATTATTGCTAACAGATTTACACTATAAAATTCGTGGTTATTATTTCGTGTTTTTCAAAATGTTCTGATATATTTCAGTTAAATATTATTTCGTTGGAAGTGAAAAGTTTTTACTTGGTATGTAATATTAATGTAAAGAAACATTTTGTAAAACTATTCTTAAAATCTTCTTGTTTGAAATCTGTTCTTGTTCCATACAGAGCTGAATGCAAAGAATTTTAACTAGAACTAATTTACTGCGTAGGCAACGGGTATCACTGAGCTGAACATAACTTTCTGGTAAGCTCTGAAACTTTCCCCTCCAGTCACAAACGACTGAAGGGTTCGGGGGGGGGGGAGAGCTGCTAGACAAGAATTCGACTTGAAACTGAAGATGCCTTGTCCTAGAAGAAATGACAGAGGATATTCCAGACATAAATTATAAAATTCATTTGGAGGGACTCGCAAAAGCAGAGAGCGGGCCGCGCTAACATTAATTTAAATTCCCTTTGTCGCATCAAGTTCAGGTATTATTTATGCACAGCATAACAGGAGGATGGTGGTGAATGACGAATTAATGACATGGAATGAGGCGGTCGAAACGAATTTTAAGGTACTCTTCCAGCATTTCCCTCATGTTACCTCCCCCTCCCCTCCCCCCCGTTCCTCCAAAAAAACCATCAAATCCTCATAACAGTCAGTCGACTCTTTAACTGAATTCGTAAGTATTTTAACAGTAAAAGAGTAATGTTATCTCTATACACATCACAAAGTCGTCTAGGGAGAGTGGAGGTACAGCTAAATTTTCCATAACATCGGCACTAGATGGAAGGAGTGGTCAGCTTCACGCCCCGGCCGCTTTACCCCTGGGAAAAGGTTCACCGCCACGCATTGAAAAGGAAGATCAATAGGTCCCGGAACCAGTGCACGCGTTTTGGAGAAGAAATAAATAATTTCCGTTGCACGGATTCGAACTCCGAATCGTCCAGGCCGTGTGCTGTACTTACTAAGTTATCCCGACGTCCTTTGTTCTAACTGTAGTCAGTCTAAGTAATAATAATTTAGTGATCAATTTCACACAGGTTAGTTGAATAGAACGGAGCTGAGAACGGTTTTTGCAACACAATAAATATGGAGTTTATTTTGCAAGCAACACAGAAATAAAATTTTACCCAACGTAGGTTCCTGTGAAGTGCAGTGTAAACTTTGTTTCCAATACTCAGGCCTCAGAAAAAGCTGAACAAACAGCCTTAAACGCTGTATCACACAATCGACAAACAACATGAAAATTAGAGAAAAATTTATATTCACACAATGTCCTAACCCTTCCCGACGATGCGGGACATATACGGGAAATTGCATTCATCCCCTCTAAGAGTGACTGGACCACACTACAAACGATCTTTTAAAAAGCACGGATAACTGAAAAAAAAAAGCGTAGCAAAATGCTGACATTCGAAACGGAATGGTCAAAGTGGTTTTGTCTGAATTTGATGTATGTTTGTCCGTGCATCGTTGTATAAGCGCAGAGAAGAAAACCAACTAAATGCTACTGAATGGTTTATTGCACTTATAATCTGCTCAATTTCCCTCATCCCGGACACATAGCCTGCTGCTCTGCTCCTAACAGCCGACCACCAACAACCAAGGCATTACACACCATATGCGGTAACAACACAAGTATAGTCTCGAGCCCCTGATGATGGGCATATAAGTGCTCGAAACATGTTGAGCAGATTATAAATGCGATAAAGCATTCAGTAGCATCTAGTTGGTTTTCTTCTCTACGCTGGTTTTGTCTGGTTTCTTCATACGCAGCCTCACATATAAAAGCCAATTAAAGAGTGCACGCCTCAAAAGACTCCGACCGGATGTACGACAGTCTAACGCTCTACTTTCAGTGTCACTATGTTAACTCTCCACGACAGAAAATGAATCTCGTTATGACGCCTATAAAACCACCGACAACACTGGAATCACACTTCGTAAATTCACTTAATCAAAAACATTAGACGCATGCAGCGTTCCTATTCGATGTTGGCTGTGGACTGAGGTCATTAAATACAGGATGTTGAGAATTACACAGAAAGTTAAAAAAATATATATATACTTTACCATCGTAATTTTCCGGAGTGCAAACACCAAATTAGCAGGTGGTAATTATGCTACTTATTATCTGCATATCCTTACAAGTATTTGATGTTATTAGAAGGAATTTATGAGCGAATAATTACACAGTTTATTGATCCGTCTGTTAGCATATATTTCCAACACGGTATGTTACATATTCCATATAAGCCCAAATAAAAAGCGAGTTTTTTTTTTCGGAAATAGCAGCACAGAAAGTAGTCGTCGCCCTACGAGCGAGGCCTTACAGCAATAAAGATGTCACACGTAAAGTGAAAGGTCTGTGTTAAAATGATTTATGTTCATACTGTACCAAAGGTCAGTTACATGAACCTTTTCAGTTTTATGTCTCTAAAAATTATAGTTTTTTATTATATCATCTTAATTTTCTAAGTTTTTCCTCTACATACACCAATGGGAGAAAGACAGTCGCCTTATTTTCAGGCCCGAATTTAAAAATACTGTCAGTAGTTCAGATAGTGTAGCGTCAAACGATAGGATCGTTAGTAGGTAACGAATTGGAAGCGGTGTGGAAGGAAGCGGTCTAGGCCTAACTTAAGCTACTGTCCCGATGCCTGCCTATATGGATTTAACAAAAAGCCTCGATCAGCTGAGATATGAAGCGGCTCCTGTCGAATATGGGGCAGAAGCTTTACGGTTTAGCCAGCCCGATCCCACGTGTGACGCCTTGAAGTTATGCATAGTGTAAAATGAAAATTTAAAATATCTAATAGGACAGAATCATTCCCCTCTCCCTCATATTGTCCATAGGCAAGCATACTAACTCGAAAACAACGACGTAACACCTTCACGTAACAATTGATTTTCTACAGGATACAAGCCACACGATGGAAGAGGATCCACCACATCAACGCACATAAGTCACACGTTCAAGATTACTGTTTCCGACATTATGGATCTCGAATCTTAACAGAGAGGAGCTAGTTTTCCTTATACGTACCTGAATATCACATTCTTCATTGCTGCTAACATTATTTGCGAAGAGAATTAAAATTTCCGATTAGCTTTCAAGTACCCTCCCATATTTAATTTTATGCGGTTTATTAAATAAAATATCTTAGACCAGTTGCTTAGAATTGAGTCCACTTCTTGCGTCCTTTTATTTCCAGTTTACGGCAATTTGTACACATCGCCCCTGTTTTGTAAAAAGGGGCTAACTGTCACAATGAGCTAAATTGAGTTATGTGTAGCGAATCTTTCGATAATGTTCCTTAATGATACATAAAAGATGACAATTTCATCTCTAAGAATAACCAAGATAAGTGGTGATATCCTACACATAAAAGTATTTGTCGTACGTAAAATGGAGTCATCTTCTTGCTTCCGCTGTAAAATTGATATTTTGTGCTTTGTCCCTTTTTTAAAAAAAAAATAGGGAAGACACTATTAACCGTCCCTTTAAGGAGATTTTCATCATTTAGGTTTTTCCAGTTTTCCTCCCCTCAAGCTGAAAGATACAATCAAATCACATTTAAGACAGGGTCTTGACACAGATAAAGTCGTGTTCCTCCAGAATTAGTCTTTCTGTGAACACAAAGACCTTCCCATACCCAAAGTAGACATCACATTTACGCGCAAGTTTTACTGGTCTTTTGATTTTCATACATACATATATATATAGATGAAAAATGTGGCTGTCGACTGAACGACAGTAGCAACGAACACACGCCGTTCATCATAAACTGTGTTCGTCACTGAATCTCCAGTTTCAGTGAGTTTCAGTTCGAAAAATAACATAGGCCTACTGTATTCCTAGGACTTGACAGTTACCTTAAGCAGCTCCTGCTGAATTTTGTGGTAAGAAAACATCCACTGCGCCCTTGTAAAAGCGTTTAGGCATCTCTCTACACAGTTTTCACCGTTTAAATTATAGCTGTTACGCGGTCTAAGGCCTGGGTTTAAGGCCGCTACCTTACTGAGAGTTCGGGTTCGAATCCCACCGGGAACATGATTGTCTGTTTGTTGTGAGTGTTGTGTGTTGTCAGGTAGGGGTTTCTACCACCGACCGATCACTTGTCCAGAGGAATCCTACCGAGTGTGTGTGTGTGTGTGTGTGTGTGTCATTGCGTGGGATCAAGATCAACAATAACCCTCTACACAAGCGGTTCTTAAACCTGGGGTTTGCGGACCTTTTGGGGTCCATGAATAGATTTCAGGGGATCCGCGAACTTGGATGGGGAAAAGATTACAATTTCATTTTCACTAACCTAGTAACTGAAATTACCTTCTCCTTCAATAACGTATCCTGGCAACAAATAGATTTATGGTCTCTATATTTCAAAAATTGTTATTAACCTCAATAAATCTCACTTCCTCTATTTTTCTTGTATGTATTTAAATATATTTTTCTAAGAATGAGTCCGTAGATTTCACAAGACTTAAAAAAGTCTATGGCAAAAACTACTTAAGAAACCCTGCTTTACACCTACAATTATTAGGTAGAAAAAGATCAGAATAAAAGATATGAAAGAAAGGAAGAAAGAATTAGGTATTCCTGTTTACGCCATAAAGGTACAAGGGATACTGGAGGTACAGCGCCAGGCATTTCTAACCTCGAAACTAGATGAAGGTGAGTGATCAACTTGACGATTTGGTTACTTTACCTCCGGGCAAATATAGCCAGTTACCCAACAAATTCTTGCTCATTCCGCCACTTTACAATGCAGTGGAAAAGAATCTTCATTTTAATTCTTTAAAGCACACTAGTCGCTGTTTACATCTCCTGCTATAACATTAAAGAAACCTGTATCTTGCACAAAAAATGTATTTATATGTATCATATAACTGTCATAACACATATCAATTATTTTTCTAAACAGAAATAATTAATTGTTTTGGAATGGAGACACATTGTTCTTTCTGTTAGTTAGCAACTGAATTTTGAAATATAATTTATCTTAAATTCGTGTTTCGAAGTGCCAAAATAGATGACACATTTTGGTACACATTGCCCTGCTTCAGAAAGTGGTATACGCATGGAGTTATCATAATTTGAGTGCAGGTTTTATCTGCCAGTATTTCCAGAGGACTATTTATAGCTACAGTGAGTACCATTTCGAGGTTGTTCATATTGTTTAAGCTACCTAAACGGAACGTGGTGACCGAGCGATAAAGCTTTGCAGCTTGTAGTAGGCTGATAACCGGTTCTAATATCAGGAGTAGTCAGGCCATCCTGACGAAGTTATATTGCTATTCTTGTTCAAATCCTCCGAACTTCATCTAGGCGAATGCCGTGCTAGCAACTTTAAATAGTCCTGGGAATATTATCCTGCTTCTTAGTCAGTTTGTATGACGTCATTTATTACACTTGTAATATTACTTACTTACTCCATGGACCAGAGTCCTTCTTGAGAGGCTAAACAGTTCTCAGATAGTAAACAAATTCCCCCCATTTTATGGAACCCGCAAGTTCACTATCGAGTTTCTTGTAACTTTTTTTTACCATGGCATAACAGCCCTAGTGGGCCAGGGCTTCCTCATTATCGAGGATTCATAATCACTATCGGTTAGACACATCACATTCGGTAAGACTCCTCTGGACGAGTGATCAGGCCGACCTAGAGACCTTTAACTGACAACAAACAACACTCACAAGAGACAGACATCGATGGCCCCGACGGTATTCGAACCCACAATTTCAGAAAGCGAGCCACCGCAGACCCACGCCTTAGACCGCGCGGCCACTGGGATCGGCTTTTGTAACGTTACTATTATAAATTTTAAACTTGGGAAGCTGTGAAATGCTGCTTGTCGTGGAATAAGAATAGACGGAGTGCGGAAACCTCGTGCATAAAACTCAGTAAGTACGCAAGGTTAGCTAATCGAGAATTGAATCTGGGACCACTCGAGAACGCAATATGTGGAAGTGCCAAACACACAGCCTTGAATTTCGAACCCTCTCCTACCAAAAATAAGTAACATCCAAACAACTATAATGTTTAGCTTCTGAAGCTGGTGTTATTAAATAAACTATGTGACAGTCTATGCTTGTTACCATGCAATAATTTCTGCCTGCCATGCACGTACAGACTGAGCCAGACTAACTGGCGCAAATATCGTGGGAAGCAGGGAAAATAAGTCAGCTATTTGGGTTAGTGAAACCAGTATTCACACGCAGCATTGACGATCTAAACATGGCAACTATTTGCACAGAAAAGTCTGCAAAAAATCTGCATTCTATCAGAAGGAGTTACTGTTCATGAATATGAGGATATTTAACCACAATAATTACCGCACAGTATGCCTCCAGGCTCCGTAACGGTAACATAATTTGGAAGTCTTATATGCGAAACGAGCTTCCTCATATTTTTCTGGAGTTTGCACAGGCGAAATGTGGGTGGTGACTGGCACAGTACAGTCATACACAACCGCACACGACTTACTGGGCCGTGTGTATTGCAACAAACGTGACAGCGACAGCGATTATACTGTGGGATGATATTTGTTCTAGCCAAATTTACGTTACCAAAGGCATATTCTACATGCCCAGGCAGCATAAGGCACCAATGGGCAGAGCTTCAAGAAATAACAATGAATGAATAAAAATATAGTTTTTATTTCAATCAACAATGTAAATATAGTTTTTTTATTTTAAAAATATTTATGTTATAATCACTCCTACATGTTTCGATACATTTGTATCACCCTCAGGGAGTTCCAAAGCTGTACATCCGTAAAGTTACGTAGTTTCTATATTATTACAATTCCAGTTAAATTATCATACTAAAATACAGGGTTATTCATAAGTCCGTGAAACATTTTAAAAAATTCGCAGCAAATAAACTACTCAACGGATTATGGTAGTTCTTCGCCGATAGAGAGAGAAACTCTCCAAGTTTTTTTACATATTTCACAGATGCTCAATGTGTCCACTTTTGGTAATACGGCAGACATCCATGCGATAGTCCATCTCGTTCCACATGCGTGTCAGCATACCACGGTCGACCAGAGCCACAGCAGCGGTGATACGGTTGCGAAAATCTGGAGATTAGCGGGGAGTGTAGGCACAAAGACAGTGTCCTTCACAAACCGCCAGAAGAAAAAGTCGCAGGGGGTTAAATCCGGGGACCGGTGTGGCTACCGCATTAACGCGTCATCTTCTTTTCTTGTGCGTCCTATCCACCTTGTGACAAGTTTCGATTGAGATTCCCTCGCACGTCTTTGTACTGAGCCGGAGAGCCGTCTTGTTGAAAGATGTAATCATTACTGTCTTCATTCAGCTGTGGCATCAGCCAGTTTTCTGACATGTTTCACGGACTTATGAACAACCCTGCATTTATGTGGTTATTGTTGATAAAATTTAGTTTATATGACTGAAATGAAAGCTGTATACAAGACGCACGTCACATACATAAAAATATGATAAAAACATGTTTATAATAAAATACGTTTTATCACAAACATCTCCCCATTATTTTAATTTATCTTATTCCTAACTAATAATAACGCAACGAGCTACGCTGTGAAGGACGAGCAACGTTGCCATTTGTTGGGAAAAGAACGTTGCGTTTTACTTCAAGCTTCAATTATACAACCACGGCTGTAAGTAATGTTACAAGCAAAGTGGCTGAGAATGTGCAATTTCGCAACTATGGTGGTGGAAGTTTGGGAGAGATGGGGAAGTGAGGACTGCTCAGTTTTATTTGGGGCCAAGTCGGAGCAGAGACGACGCCACGACATGCACCGACCAGTCAGTTTGCAGATTCTTGGCGTGTGGAAATCCAACTGCCACGGCCAGTTGGAAGCATCCTCTTTTGACCGTCATTAATTTCGTCATCTTAAAACAACTGTCATTGAGATGGACATGCTGTTGACCCGTTCCGCCTTGTTATTCAACATCCTAAACATTGGCCTTGGTCTCTTTTTTTTAGTTATGTCATTAATTTCACTATTCTGGCATCGCACATTAAGAAATGATCTTTCACGCAACCAGTATTTCGTCTGAAACGATTTTAAGTACACTGAATATCTAGAAAAATAAAGAGCGTGATGTTCTTTCCTTAAAGATACTTCATATTCATCATCATCATCGTCATCATCATCTGTCACGAGGCTGGCCTCGATAGACCTATTTCGGCCTCGTCTAATAACCTCTTCACAGGTCTTCCAAGTCGTCTTCGTCAATTTGGTCTATAATTCAGCATTATTTTTGACTCCCTGTTTTCTTTCATTCTTGTTACGTGTCATAGCAAAATCCTGAAAAATCAAGCCTCAATGTAAAGACAAGAGGATTCACGTACTTTTGAAAGTAACATAACATATGGCTATTTAATTTAATAATTATTTCCAAAACTGTATCATTTTAAAATTCATGCTGCTTGCGTTTTATTTGTCCTTTGTGTCAGTGACAGGATACGCGTTGGACGACAAGGGTTCGACTCCGAGGCGATGAGTTTTTTTTTTCTGCCACATGAACGTTGGCTCTAAACTTAATTTCCTATCCTACAGAAAAAATAAGGCCGGAACTGGACTAAATCTAGTCGTCTAATGCTAGAGAAAGGTTAAGAAATCGTGGATATTTACCTTCAACATTCTATACACCTTCACGTTTTGGTTTTAAACACAGTAACAATTTGATTTTCATTTTCTTAATCTATGTGAGTCCTATGTAGTTCCCATCTACAACAAGTTATACACTTTAATTGTAGTTGTAAACAACCGACGTCAGAATGTAGAGGGATACGAGCGATACGTAATCGGATTTATAATATATATATATATATATAATTCATTTCACGACGCTGACAGTGGCTTAAATTATAGCATTGACTGGCATGATGATTACTGAAAAATAAATGTCACAGGATATGAAAAAATGCCTGTGTGGTTTATTATGAGGTCATCACTGTAATTTCCTGGATTGACTGAGTGAAAACCCACCGAAAACATCTGTAAAATATAAGGTCCCAGAGCCTACAATTCACTTGTGAAAAAGGAGTTTTATCCACTTCACTTCTGCCTGTGGCGCTAACCCCAAATCAGGCCTAGTCGACCTTGGTTTCCTTGTCTGTGGTTTGTACGTTACACACATTTAGACACAAAAGACCGCACGCGCGCTGCAAGATTACTCTGCACAAGTGATCACCTAGTCGCAGAGGCCGCTACCTGCACAACACACAACAATCACAACTTACGAATATCCATGCCTCCAACGGGTTTCGAACTCGCGATTCCAGCAACCAATCGGTCACAGACCTGCGCCTTATACAACACCGTAACCGGTATCGGACCCACTCTAACTTAGTGTTTAGTAATTTAATAATTAATTTACTATAGTTCATAATCACTCTCCATTTATAATGGAAAAGTAACTCGGTGTTGTGTATTACTACAGATTTCATGCATTATACCTTCTGGTCTCTACCGATTTACAGTTCAATATGAAATTATAAATCCTTCGGGCAGTCAGTAGGACTCCGTGAACAATCGTCCCATATTTAGGTAAACACATAACATAGGAACTGTTGAAACGTCGTGATTACAGCGGCGAGCTACATGTTTAGTTGGTCAGTACGTGTACTTGTGATGCCACGAAGTTCCTTGCTCTCCTTAGATGTCTCTACGGAACGTAACACAAGGCTGTAGCCTGACGTTTATTCTAGCCGTAAGCAAGCATAAAGAAAGAGACAACTGATGTGGGGGTAAAGACGCGTAAATATTGTTTCAAGCCCTACTAATGACTGATCAGACAAAAACTTTCCTCTTCAGGTGCTGCCTCCCTTGTTACAAACGACCTCGCACATGACTAAATTTATTACTAGTTTTTCCACTGAATATTTCACACTAATCATGTAATGCTACAACATTTACAACATTTTGTGCAGATCTGATGCTTTCAATAATTACCGTAAGTTTTGAGTGAAATTTCATAAATAAATCTGGTTTCTTATTTTACTTTAAAAAGGGATTTATTCTTTTGATAATATTAACTCATTTCTATATAACAAAATGTCAAACTAACATTCACACATGTTCTACTTCGAATCCCGCAAACAATCCTAGTGAACCTGCACTTCGGTCAGAACGGCTTCATTTATTTTTATTGGTTCTTTTCATACTAACGAGACGGTGTGTGTTTGCCCATCATTTCTTTCATCTATGAAACAATTATATTATATCGGGAGCAGTCAGTATTGATATCTGCAAATCTAAAGCTCGTGTTTTTTCTTAATCGACTGAATTCAACCCATAATTTACAGAAATTGAATCAACCATTAAACGTTTTCCCAAAATAAACCACGGAACATGAAAGTAAAGTCCTTAGCAATCTTCCATAGTATTCAGGATGTCCCGATTTTGAATCCTGGTCCGGAGTTACCCTTTCAACAGCGGTTAGATGATACCTAAAATGAGGATACGAACTCTTCCTTTCACGTTCTTTCCAGTCTTCAGAAACAACCATCTTACCATAAAAAATCACATCCCCTATATGGAGAAAACAGACTACGCTTATAAATTTCAAAACAGAGTATGCAACAGATGCTTATTTTAGGAAAATTTTGTTATAGTAAACTATGAATCAAGTTAATATTTACTCCTCCTTACATGTATTTACATAGGATGTTATTAAAAATAAGCGATAAAAAATACTAGCGTGCTGTTTTATGTATTAAGAGATCAATAAGTGTAACACATTAACCTATAACAATGAAACAGGAAGAATTTACCAGATCATATACGACATCTGTTGTGTCAGGAAAAGTGAGGGAAACGAGTAATTTGTGTAGTCATGTACGTATAACAGTATACATTAAGATTTGTTTGTTTGTTTGTTTTTGGCGCGACAGCTCCCAGTAGGCCAAGGCCTCCTCATTCACGAGGTTTCTAGATCACACACAACGACGCACCACACTTAGTGGTACTCCTCTGGACAAGTAATCAGCTCGTCGCAGAGACCTCTACCCGACA
>Ga0123354_10009185_pt1 | contig 15107 bp, 15 predicted proteins | sample TergutLab28metaG_2_FD_97872 | JGI IMG/M metagenome (GOLD analysis project Ga0123354, IMG submission 97872) | Labiotermes labralis P4 segment gut microbial communities from Petit-Saut dam, French Guiana - Lab288 P4 | ecosystem: Host-associated > Arthropoda: Insects > Digestive system > Gut ...
AACCAAAAGCTGATGTGTACCATTTAATTTCAAGCAATCCTTGTTTACCTGAACCCTCCTAATGGCATACTCTAAAGCAAAGCTGAAAAGCAGTGGTGATAGAGCATCTCCTTTTTCAAACTATTCTTAATAGGAAACCTGTCAGACAAATGTTTGCCTGCCTGGACTCTGTTATAGGTTTCATTCAGAAACATTTTTATTATTATGACTACACTGATGATGATGATAATAATAATACTGTATAATTTTCACAATTTTTTTTCATGTCGGAGCTGTTTTAATGTAAATTTTAATATTGTTTTTTTTTAAGACAACTCACTAGTGCATCAGTTGGTGAATAAATAAAACTTTATGCCACTTGTTATTTTATTGTATTTTTTATAGGCTCAACATATTTAGGGCATTTTTATGCCCATCATCAGGAGCTCGCGACTGTGATGTTGATTACCACATTGGTCATATCGTTCTTGGTTTGCTGTATTTTGGAGGTTAGGTGCGGTTAGGCTGGAGTGGTGTCCGGGTTGCAGGCTCAAGCACGCCTGAAAAGACCAGGCGTGCTTGAGCCTGCAACCTGAACATCACTCTAGCCTAACTGCACCTAACCTCCAACATACAGCAAACCAAGAATGATACAACCAATGTGGTAATCAACATCATACGTAGTTGCGAGCTGCTGATGATGGGCATAGTAATGCCCGAAACATGTTGAGCCTATAAGAAATACAATAAAATAACAAGTGGCATCTAGTTGGTTTATTTTATTCTTCAGTTATCACAATGATGCACGGTCCAATAAACATCACATAAAACTTTGGTTATAATACTGTATAGTTTCATTTCAAACATAATTTATCTGTAGTAATAAATCAAGCATTTCTGACACTCCTCTGCATTGTTCTGTTTGTGCCTGTCATAAATGCACATGTATTGGTGAATTATTTACTTACTCAATCATATGCCTCATACAGGTGCTGGCATTGGTTCGCCTTCAAGTCCTGCAATTATATTTTTTGCTGCAAGTACTGCCATGGCTGTCCGTGTTTTCACAGTTGCACTTCCAATATGGGGGAGTAATACTAAAAACAAAGCATCCTACTTAATTACATAACCTCAGCATGGTATACATGTCTGGAAGCACTTATCTGCCTCCCCCCACTGGAATTGGTGGTTCAGAGTGAGGCTAGGTCAGCTGCGCATCAACTCTGGAGTCTGGGATGTTGGTCTTACCTACATCCCAATAGAGGACACAGCAGCATTTTGATGCGGCTTCAGCAGTCAGATCCCATATTCAATATGGGGGTTGACGTCATGAGGCCAGCATACAATTTTGAACCCCAATATAGGGTTACCATGTTGACGAGGGAAGACTGGACTAAAGCAACTGGTGCTCCTCCTGTGGTCAAAGGGCTCATCTGGTTTACAGATGGGTCCAAGGTGAGGGAGGGGACTGGGGCTGGAGTCTATGGGCAATCGGTAGGACAAAGGCTCAGTTTCTCCCTAGGTAGATATGCAACAGTCTTTCAGGCAGAAGTATATGCTATCTTAGCCTGTGCCTATGAGATACAATCTCAGAATAGACCAGAGAAATACATGAGTATCTGCTCTGACAGTCTGACGGCCTTGAAAGCCCTTAAGGCCATTAGAACAACGTCCCCTTTGATTCACCAGTGCCAAAAGGCATTGAATGATATCTCTATCTGGCATGCGGTGGGCCTTTTTAGGGTCCCCGGACATGCTGGAATAAGGGGTTAATGAAATTGCCATTGGGCTTGCGAGGGGCGGCTCTGCTCTGAGGTTTCTTGGACCCGAGCCGGCCCTGGGGGTCTCTAGGCAAGATTTACAAAAGAGGCTCGGTCGCTGGCTTGTTAACCAGCATGGGGCCCAATGGCAAGGTCTTGGTGATACCCAAAGGCTGGCTTGTGAATTTATCTCGGGACCTAGTCTGGGTACCAGGGCAAAATTTATGACCTTTAATAGAATTCAATCCAGGGTTGTAACTGGCCTTCTTATGGGTCATAACACCCTGAGGAGACATCTCTACCTACTAGGGCTGCTTGACAGCCCCTTGTGTAGGAAGTGCAGGGTGGGAGAGGAAACCTCGGCTCACATTCTATGTGAGTGCAAGGCTTTGGCCTCACTCAGACATGCATACCTGGGCTCCTTCTTCTTGGAGCCGGAGGATATCAGGAGTTTAGGCTTGGGGGCCATCTGGAACTATAGTAAGGTTGCGGGGCTCCCATGATTCGATATGGGGCACAAAGAGCCCGTTTTAATCAAGGCCTAGGTGCATCGGGGCTGAGAGGCCCCGAACCCAAAAGCAAATCTATCTATCTATCTATGGTATATATGTCAAGCACTATGTATTATGAAAATTATTATGCTTACTGTTTTGTTGAGAGACCATTTCTAAACACATTTTAAAAACCCTGAAACACAGATTGTGAAGCAAGAGTAAATTCTATGAACTGGTACAATGTGGTGCATGATGGAGAAAGAGGTCCTACACATTACGTTTAGTGATGAAGCTTGGTTTCATCTCTCTTGATGAATGAACTCTCAGTACGACTGGTAGTGGACTGCAGGAAGTCCCAAGCTGACCCATGAAGTGCCAACACGTAACATTAAGGCTGTTTTTATTTCGAGACCATAAATTCAGAATGATACTTTGTATTGTGACACTGTGTTTTTGATCACCTCTCCGAGTAAAAGGGAACCCACACCTTTTCAAGCAAGACAGTGCAGGAGCTCACAAAGTAAACAATTCTGTGCCTTATTTAGAGAATGTTTGTAGTGACAATAATAGTTAGGGGACTGTGTCCTTCACATCTGCCACATGTGAATTGTGGCATTTTGGCTTCTGGGGCATGTTCAGGAATACAAGAATAAAGTAATAATCCTTGCACTGAAGACAGTCTGTAAAAAGGGATTAAGGATGCAGTGTCTTAAATTTCACTAGCAGAACTTGAATGTGCAATGAACAGTGCATTTGTTAAGTATGTGTGTCTGCGAGTTGAAGGAAACCATTTATAGTTGCAGTACACTGTACTAAAACTTACCAGTACCTTTGTGAACCCCTTTTCTTAGCAAATTGGAATAGTGGTGAGTACTGCACTGCCTGCCTGCACCCCCCCCCCAAAAAAAAAACATATATATATATATATATATATATATGAAGTACCAACCAACAAAGGAAGAAAAGCCAACAATAAAACAATAGATAAATACCAGCCTGAATGAAAACAAAGTGGGAATTCATCTCCTCTCAACAAAAAATATACATACATATATAATGTATATAAAGGGAGTAAACTAACTCTTCTAAACATACAGTACAATATAACAGCAATAATATTAACAACAAAAAATAAAAAACCCAGGAAAATAACTTGACTTGTGAAGTGAACAGCGATATGGGCCAGTCTACTAAGGATTCTGTACATGAGAGACAGGAGGATTTACCGAACAAGGTACCTCAGCACCAGATATTTTATACATATTTGTTGTACCTAGTATGTTAATGTGGTGGCAGTGAACCACAGAACCAGTGTGGATGGGGTGGCAGAAATGACATTGCTGCAGCAGTTACATGCTACATGAAATACTGTTTTTCTTTAAGTGAATAATTTATTTCCCATTAACAGTATACAGGATGATACTCACCACAGTTAGGGAGACTGAGCAGTGGATTGTCTGCTGGCAGTGGCTCGGGAGTCATCACATCAAGTCCTGCTCCAAATATTTTTCCTTCCTTCAAGGCTTTGAACAAAGCTACCTGATCAACAATGCCTGAGACACAAAATGTTGCATTTAGCAACACAGTAGATGGTTTCTGCTTTGTCTTGTCCAGCCTCAACCTCTCTGTCTTCATTTTGTGATTTATAATCGGTTCTCTCAGCCAGAAGTACAATGTGAAATAGAATGATAATTTATTCACACAAACAGTAATGCAATGATGGAAAGCTCTGACAATTTCATGAATACTGGGCAACACAGCTAAATTACGTGTATTCCTTTGCAGTGAATGTGTATAGCTATATAGGATTTTAAAACTTCATGTATGGGGAAGTGGATTGTTCATGGGTATTGGAGTGAGGTCTAACAAAGATTGAGCTTTCCCGGATTGAAGACTAATATGTGCAGAACTGCAGCTGTATTTGCTGTTTTGTGCAGGTATGAAACTTCCTCACTCATTCTGTGGACAAAACACAAGGCTGAGGCCCAATGGGGCTGGAACACATAACTTATTGAAAAATAAAATTGTTTTTCTAATAAATATAGTTGTGTCTGACAGTGTCTTGCAATTTGTTTAGACTGAGTCTGTTTGAGAACAGGTGGGAACACTTGAGGAGGAAGAGACTGGAAAAAACAGCATAATAATGATCTTAATAAATTATACTGTTTGCTATATATGACTAGGGTGACCAAGCAATACAAGTACATTCTTGACTTTATTCTAATCACACAGCCATAAATATGAATCTGACAGATGCACTGTATGAATAGATTAAGTATTTTACCAAGGCTTGCTTTGTAATGGAATTTTGTGATAAATTTACTGAGACTACAAAGTGTTAACTCTGTACTAATAACAAGCTGCATTACTGAGCACAATGATAAACTGTCCTGTTTGTCTATTTCAGTATGGCTGCTGACTGGTGTTGTAACTTAACATGGTTAAATACTACCCAATTAGCAACCCATGGTCTAAGACACTCTTTGCTGCTTGCAGGATCATAACAATGATCAAGCCAAAATAAACTCACCTCCACGAGCAGCATTGACTAAGATAGCGTTAGGTTTCATTTTATTAAATGCATCTTCATTGAACATCCCTTTAGTTTCTTCATTCAGTGGACATACTATTATCACAAAGTCACTTTGCCTCAAGAGCTCATCAAATGAAACAAATTCTGCACCATATTCTTTGGCTGAAAAGTAAAAATGAAAGGAATCAATAGGATATTTCAACAGTTCATTACATACAATGTAAAACCGTGAGTGTATACGACTGACAGGAACATGAAATGTGACATAGTATCCAAACAGCCATCACACTACACTTCAAACCATATATATATATTTTTTATTACTATGTCTTTGATATGTTTTGGTTGTGACTGACCAACTCCTGGTAGACTATTTAATACATAATAAAAATGGACAACATTGTTATATTTAATATGCCTCAAGTCATCTTTGCATTAAAATGATATCTCAGATGTGGTCAGTGATGACTGAAACATGTTGGAGATACTGTAAGTGACACAATACGTAGCTTGATGTGTTGTATGGTGGTTATTTAAAACAGTATGTCTAAGTATCTAGTGAATGTGAGACAATTCACTGTAAATGAAATTTCACTTAGGTTTATTTTTATTCATATTTATTGGCAACACACTGTTGTGTATATTGCCTGGCCACTTCTGAAATGTGGTTTGTCTCACTTACATGAGGTACACTTCTTATTCAGAAGTCAACAGTTCTAAACAAAATTAGACTCATGCAATTAATATGGTATGTACTGTGAATGGTGCAAATTTTGACCTAACTGATCAACTTTTCATGCACTGAGAAGTAAACACATTTGATACACAGCTTTGTATTGAATGTTTTTACTTCTCAGTGCATGAAAAGTTGGTTAGATAGGCTGAGACTCATGCTCTGTTTACTGTTACTAGAAAATTACAGCAACTTTTATTGAACAAAGTAATAACCAAATACTGAAGTGACATGTAAGTGCACGCGCACACACACACACACACACACACAGAGGAGTGAGTCACTCCTCCAATCAGTCTGGGTCAAACATAACACATAACTTGTACTGTATGTAAAACTTCTGTGTTTGAGTATTTGTTCCTTACTTAACAGTTTCTTTTGCACAAATGCATTCCTGCTTTGCTCCTTTATGCCTACCCTCTGGTTTAGGTGAATGTCCAGAGTAAATAAACTTCTTCACTTCAAAAGGTATCAGACGCTTAGCAATGGCCTGTCCAATTCTGCCAAAGCCAACAATCCCAATTGTAGATCCTTGAATATCTTGGCCCATCAGCCACTGGGGACGATGTGGTTCCCAGGTGTTACTATACATAACATAAAAAGAGTTGTACAGTCATTGCTCAAGTATACCATCATGTTTAGTATGATGATATTATATATACATGTTCATTGGTTTGTCTAAAAACAGGGATAATTGTACTGAGACAATTAAAGTAACTTATTTGTTTTAGAAATGTGAACAACAACAAAACTATATTATAATAAATTATTGTACATCTGGAAAGTTGCTTTTGTTTTCTTTGGTTTTGCCCTGTGCAGAAGAATGATGACTGGTAATTATTAAATGACTTGAGATTTAAAATTGCAACCCTGTTTCTGATATTATCATGGATAACAAAACATGCTTCTACCAACTTAAGCCTGAATAGTATTTTCACTGGCAGAAATCCAGGGTTCGAACCCCAGCATTAGAATAGATTTATCTCTTCTGAAAAATGTCCAGACTGGCTCTGGAGTCCACCCAGCCTCCTATTCAGTGGGTGCTGGGGGCTCTTTCCCCAGGGGTAAAGTGGCTGAGATGTGAAGTTGACCACTCTCCACCTAGTGCAGAGGTTAAGAATGAGTACAGCTGCTGTACCTTCACTCATCTTGTATGCCTTCATGACATATACAGGGACAACTCTAACTTTTTATCTTCTACAGGCAACAATCCATTCATGAATTTAACATAAGCAAGACATGTTGAACAGAAGATGGTGACTCCTTTCTTGTGAACAAATGTTGGTGTGACTGTCATCATACTTGAACAATTTGTGTGACCTAACCATGACCAGTTGCCCTGTGAAAACATTTGTTGTCCTACACAATACTCCAGTACCATTACTCACCCCCTTCTAGTGCCGCGATCATGGAAGAGTAGAGCTATACCTCTACCCACCCTCTGGGCCACACCGGGCCTGTAATGGGATCACTTTACATTTACCATTACTCACCATTAAAGTCCACAGTGCATACCTAGAATCATGTTAACACATTTCCGTTTCTAGCAGTGAATGATCGAAAGTCCCAAAGGTATGCTGCAGACATATGAAAAGTTACGTGCAGCAGTGCCAAAACTTCACTGTGGCACCATTGCTATTAGCGTTGCATGATTGGGAGGTTGGGATTTTGCACAGAATGGGGTGACAAATTCATTTAAAAATGTAATAATTTAAATACCATTACTGTTATTAGATAACTCATGCATCAAAACATTAAAGTTGCATAGTGTACTTACGTCTCAATCCTCAGTCGACCGTCATGTAACCTGCGTGCTGTAGCCAAACATAAGAGCACTGCTACCTCTGCCACAGCAGCATTCAAGACATCAGGTGTGTTACCAAATTTGATCCCTCTTGCTTTAAGTTCCCCCACATCAATGTGATCATATCCAACACTCATGGTTGCTAACACCTTTAAGTTTGGTCCTAGAAATGGCAAATTAGTCCCATAATGATCAAGGTATAATAAGATTAACATTCCTACACCACTACCTTTTTCTGTATATAACTTTGACTGTAATATCTCACACGTTGTTGAGTGAAGACTAACCCTGAGAGTCATCTTAGTGTTGTGTCACTAGTGAGAACTGTCAGTAGCAATTCAAAAATAATTGATAAATTACAGTAAGTAGTGTTTGTTTAAGAAAGAGACAAGTACTTACTTACGACAAAGCAGTGGCCGTCTTATTAAACCTATAAAACTTTGAAAGGGCGATGTTCAATGTCTTGTGTCAAACTTTTGTTATTCTTTCACTGTCAGTAGTAAAGGCTTAATTTTTATTACTGCTTACTGACATGATGTATTCACATGTACTACCAGAAACTGAACCCTAACAATCGTGTGGAATTAGAGAAACATTATTAAATGGGCCATTATTTGTTCAAGTGCCATTTAAGAAATACAGTAATCTGCCAAAGCAGAGAGCTTGTAAGATATGTAGTACCCAGTCAAAATGAATATCTATGGCCTTTTAGTAGCTGGAACTTCAAATATATGGTACATTAACTTAAGACTGTGGAATGTATTGAAAATTTCTACATGGAGAACAGTGGCACACACTGGAAGTAATACAAGACCACAATGACATATATGGGGGCTTCTGTACAGGTCCTGGGGCTAAAAACCTTTCAGATCTAGTAAGTACTCTTTCACTCTTAACAAATTCAAAACTTTGTGGTTTAAACAGCATGGCGAGCTGTGGGACTTTCTGCCGGCCATCATCACCCGCACCATCACACTATTGTCACAAACAAACTGCAAATCATTCTAAATGGATGAACACATAAAATGTGAGATTTTACCTTCACCCCAGTCCAATTAGCAGTCATCAGCATTGCCAACAAGGCACATAGTATAAAACAGAAATACCCAAATGTATTCTATCAGGCTTGTTAGATTGCAAGCATTTAGCAGTCTTGACATTCATAGCAAATGTGATCTGATCTCCTACTGTGAAGTTCAATGCTTGTTAACACCCTTTAAAAAAAAAAAATTATGATATGGTCATTTCAGTTGAAACTTCCATCATGTGTTACACAGAATAATACGATACTCTTTCCACCTTTTCAACACCATGACTTGCATCTTGCCTCTAGTGCTTATCTCCAGACTATGAATTACAAATATGTTCCAATACAGCCAGTCACAGGCTGACCATTCTGTTAAATTAAAATATACCATTCATACTGCCAAACTTATGACAAATTATATTTACAATACTATTGTTTTACCTGCTTTATTCAACATTTCACTGTCCACCTTTTCATTGGAACACCAAAGTACACCATCAACTCCACAGATTCTTTGCATTATTTGGTCTCTGGTAGGATATGGCAATTCTGGACATATTTCCACTTCATACCTGATCAGAAATAGAAAAAGGTATCATATTCTTATGGACTCCAAAAATAGCATTAAGCTAAATTATACTTAAAAATTTAGTTACTACCTCGAAGTGAACAAAATGCATCTCCGTTTTAAAGTAACACTCCTTGCAGAAATAATCACTGTTTTATGCTAGAATCATAGCAAACACACAAATACATTATGTGAGCAAAATGTACAGTTCTGAATATTAAACCTGATGTAACATACAGAAAGTAACTACCGAGCTTCAAAGTGACAATAAGTGGTTCTGAGGTGACGCAAACAAAACCTACTTTCCCCATCATGTAGTTTACTAGTCTGCATATTTGTTACTATTATTACCATTCTATATTATTTTGCTGAAGAATTTATCATACACAGATTCTGTATGTATTAAATTTTCCAGACATAATCTCAAAACTTTGCATCATTGGCATTTTTTCCTGACATACACAGTGTGTGGGACATTTATGATCTAACTTAATACCATATTTCATGTGCTTAATCCAACATTTCATTAGTTATTGTCGTCAACCTGACAGCCGTCTAAAATGTTTACATGGCCACTCTGTTGTTATTTTGCATTCTACAAAATAATTTTCTTCTTGTGGCACAACAGCCTTACTTGGGCCTAGGCCGCCTCATTGTTGAGGTATCCAGATCACATGTAGTTAGGCACACGGACTTATTATGACTCCTCTGTACGAGGGACTAGCCTGTCCCAAAGACCTCTACCTGACATCATTCTATATTCACAAGAGCAAACATCCATGCCCCCAGTGGGATTTGAACCCACAATCCCAGCAAGCAAAATCCTTCCATTCCCTTCTCTTTATATCTTCGTTCTTCTTCAGTTTGTTACAAAAAACAGGGAATTGTTTACAACAAATAATGAGATTCATAAGTTTGGTACTCGACAACATCATAACTTTCACTATCCTTCTGCTACACTAACTAAGTATCAAGAAGGAGTGTTATATATGGGAATAAACATTTATAATAGTTTACCTATATATATAAAAAAGGAGTTAACTGATATGAAAAAAATTTGTATCTCTCACAAGAAATTTTCTACGTGAGAATTCATTTTATTCACTGGAAGAATTTTACAATTTTTGTAAGGTGAAGTAATTGTAAAGGAAGCAAGAAACACTAAGCAAAATGGAGGCATATTACTCCTCTAATATAGGGTTACTGTCCTTGATTATTATGGAAGTTCTACAATGCATTAAAAATTGCAGATTTAACTGTACATATTTTGGAATTTTAAATACTTTTAAAGGTATATATATTATAATGTATCATTCTTATTAACACTCACATTGCATACTTGTATTATAAAATATTGTAATCTTAACAGTTTGTAATGTTAACAACGATATGATTTAATAGTAATATGTAAGTGCTTTTCTGACTGTTTCTATATCCATATTGGTTTATAACCATGTAACGGATTTCTGGAAAGTGAAATAAAATGAAATTGAAATCAAGTGGCCTTAGACTGCACGGCCACTGGGTTTGACTTCTACAAAATATTACCTTAACAAAAGCTGCATAATTCCAAGATTTATCATCATACATCATTTCAGGATCCTACAGTAAGCCATGTGTTATTACTGACCTTGCTACATAGGGTGGCCTCCAGTGGCATTGGACACACCCACACATGCATACAGAATGGCAATTTCATAAGCCTACATTTCTTACTAACAAAAAGACATACAATTGAATCCCTGCATGTAGTAACAACAGGAAACATGTGCACTATGCTGAAGGCGACTTCCTTGATAAACAATTTTCAAACTTTTGTCCAAAACCCAATAGTGCAAATCACACTGACCTTCAACCTAAATAATACCAGTATCTAATCAGCACCCGTTTTAAGCCATCAAGTTCACTGGATGGAACTGAGAGTTCAAGAACCATCAGAAGGCTCTCGGTCCTGAATATCTTTGCAATTGTTAGATAATTAACATATTTACTTACATACTTACTCCATGGAGCAGAGTCCTTGAGAAGCTAACCGGTTTTCAGCTAGTCAAGAAATTCCCCGCATTTTATGGAACCCGAAGGTTCATTACTGCATTCCCAAGTGCCCACCACCTTTCCTTATCCTGAGCCAGTTTGATCCAGTCCATACCCCCACATCCAGCTTCCTGAAGATCCATCTAAATATTATCCTCCCATCTATGCCTGTGTCTCCCAAGTGGTCTCTTTCTCTCAGGTTTCCCCACCAAAACCAATAATTAACATACACTAGGAATACAGACCTGGCACCAAATATGCACATATACTAAGTGTAATGTGTTACTTACCACCATTAACAATACAATTTGGTGTGACTGCCATCTATACAGACTTAACTACTTGGAGTTTGGTATTGAAATATGCAGTGGCAGCTTGACAGGAATTTAGGAAATGGGGATTTCTTGTCATTGAAGCCCAGCCACACACCATTGGATTCTGTTACTAGAAGTATTTACCTGACTGAATTTAATCACAGGCACGTGAGACCAGTAATTTACCATCGTGATGTTCATCAATGAACAAACTCAGTATGAGGGAGCTTTATGGTCCAGTCATTCAACCACGAATAGCAATTTCCGTCATCCACCCTGAATTATGACATTTTAAATTAATGCATTGTGAAGAATCATGGACGAAGGTAAAAACTTTCTGCATTCTCTTACACTAGTCAGGGCCAAGACCAGGAACTGAACTGGAAACCTCTTGATTTCACATCACCCACTGCACACCAAACAAGTATTTTTGTACTCTGGCATTATTCAGGGCTTAATTTGTTGAAATTACTTCTAAATCTTTCAATAATGCACAGCAGAAACAGTATGGGCGAAGACAGAGTAGACAGTACAGTGACTAGGCTACAGGCTACATGGGCTTGGGTTCCATTCTGAAAAGGGGCAAAAGATTTTTTTTTTTTTTTTTTCCAAAATGTCTGCAGCCCACCTAGGCTCCTATTCAATGGGTTCCAGGAGCTCTTTTCTTGGGGGTAACGAAGCCAGGGCATGAAGTTAACCACTCACTTCCACATGATGCAAGGCTGAGAGTAAGTGGAGCTATACCTCTACACCTCTATAAGTTTTCATGGCTTAACTTAATAAGATGTCTAAGATGTTGAACTACATAACAAATATCACCATGTGGAACTGATATCAAATGAATATCGTAACACCCCCTAATTATAAATCACATGAGAACACGTGTACATGTCTAAAATATCCCATACTGTCAAGCCAATATACCTGAGTGGGAGAAAAGTAAATTGTCCGGTGTATGTAAAAGAAAATGCATACAGCCACTAATTGTGAGGTAGTAATTTATTCATCTATGCCAAAATGTTGGTTATAAAATTAAAGACTGTGTGGAATTTCGGTTCCGGCAGCAGACAGGGGAAAATAACATCCACCTTGGCATATAAAAATGGAAATCCCATTATTGTAAGCATATCGTGTATAACTTCATCTTGTAGGCCATTTTTAATTTTTAAAATGCAAAGAATGCGCTGAATAAGAGATAACAAATTAGGGTTGGGGGCAATGTGTCGAAAGGTGCTGCAAAATAAAAGTTCAACAAGACAGCCAGTGTAAGTATAACGTAACATTGAGGTGCAGTCATTCAATCATTGTTGCCATGAAAAGCTGTATTACATATTCTGAGTGTATTTGTAGCCTTAGGTATCCAGCATGCAAATCCTATGCGCCACATTATATTGTTATCTGTGGCCTGTCTACTTCTACAATATTTTTTCACATCATCTCATAAACGGCAAGACTTTCTGGGGAGGGGAATTTTCTGAACTCAAAACATGTGTTTTGATTTTCTCTACAATGTTTTGTGAAACTTTAGGTTTCTGTGATCGTGCATCGTGAGCAAATTGTGAAGTGCGAGAGAAAACCAACAAGATGCAAGAATCAGTTGTTTATTATCAACACTGTCTCAATATGTTTCGGGCATCATTATGCCCGAAACATGTTGAGACAGTGTTGATAATAAACATCTGATTGTTGCATCTGGTTGGTTTTCTCTCTCACTTCAAGTTTTGTGAAACATTTCTCACTCTAAGAAGAACTGGGCGACATATAAAACTGTATATTGGGCTTCACGGACGGTACCCGTTATTCTTGTCAGATTTTAATGAAACTAGAACTTTCTCCATAGACTTCGAAAAACACTAAAATATCAAATTTCATGAAAATCCGCCAAGTGGGAGCCGGGGTGTAACATGCGGGTAGGCGGACAGACATCACGAAGCCAGTGGCGTACCCAGGAATTTTGTTCAGAGGGGGTTCAACAAATTCAGTTGAGGACAGAGGACAGAGAGAACGGGGTTCTGGGGGCGGTAGCTCCCTTGTCAGGGGTTCTTGAGACAGCTGTAATTTGGTACAAGAAATTTCATTTCATACAGTATAATTTTCTTAATTTTTGGTACTTTAAGACTATTTATGATGGAAACCAATTTATTTGTCATTGGTAATGTAAAACAATTGTGGACCTAGGTAGTTTCAGAATTTTACTGCTTTTTTTCCGAACATCTTGGGGTGTCGGCGTCCTAAATTCAGCAATTTATAACATTTTTCACAATCGGGTTGAGTTTGACACGATTTTGGAGGGCCTTCGGAATTTTTGAACGCCGCCCCCCCCCCCCCCGGTTCGCCACTGCACGAAGTTAATTGTCACTTTTTATTTTTTTGTTTACGCTCCTAAAAACTGACGAACGTTCGAAAGTGTGTGCGAGACACTCATGAAGTATCGATCGACCTCAGCAGTACCGGCAACTCAGAAAGACAGGCAGATATTTCTAGCATGACCCATTTCGCACTTTAAAAAAACACACACACATTTACTGGTTTAAATATAACACAATGGCATATATGTACCGTCGTCTTAATAAATCTATGGCCTCTTGATGCACGTCAGGATTGGTAACAAGTACGCGCTGTTTAACCATGTTTGCAGATATTGAACGGTAATGCACTGATCGCACACAAATATACTCAGCCGACAGCTTCCACACCGTGCTTGCTTTTCACATGACAACTGCCATCTCACGTAGCCGGAAAATACTCACTTCTCAGCGGATAGCGTTGCTCTAATTATGCGTTACGTAACGTGATATGCTACGCATGCTACCAATGGACCTTGAAAACTGGTAAACTTGTTTTCAACAGCACCAATAGATGGCGGTCACGTGTGGAGTTCAATGGCAGCGTTGTTGGCGAGCTCGTCGGTTGTACAGAGCTCTTCACATTTCCTGTTTCCCTGGTCAGGTTTTCCGTAAAATTCCGTAAGGTACCGAGGGAGAACGAAACTGACGCAAAACATGGATGGTTATCCTGTCCTATTTACCCTGTCCCACTCCACCTTATTTAACAACATGTCTTTTTTCTATCTCTGCTGGGTTGCGTTTTATCAATGAATTAGTACTGCGTTATTATGTTGTGTTTCATTATATTCTGGCGCAACAGCCACCAGTAGGCCAGAGCGTCCTCCGTCGTGAGGTTTTATATATTACACACACTCGCACACACAACAGAGACGGTAGGACTGTGGAATGAGTGATCAGCTCGTCGCAGAGACCTCTTACCTAACAATACGCAACACTTACATCCCCAGTGAGATTCGAACCCACAATCTCAGTAGGCAAGCGGCCGCAGACCTACGCCTTAGACCGCGCGGCCACTGCGATTATGTTGTGTTTGGTGGTCAAAAATAGGGATTATTGTCACGTGCAATATTAAGTGGCGGTTTTTGTAACCAAAACGGAGGATGTTTACTGCACTATACGAACAGGACCGTTAATACAATTCAGTTAAAGTGGCTCATATGTTCATATTTCGTTACGCGGTGAAATTCGAGCGGTTTACCGATTCTGTTAACATGCGTTAGAAGATAGCAAATGTATGTGTACCGTAATACAGAGGCACGTTCGGTTCTGATTCGCTACTTATGTTTCAGTGTCCTACGATGATTTTCGTTACATTTACCGATTATAACCTCAAATGTTCCAGCTGGACGTGTTGTATACTTGTTGACTTCACAAACGGTGTTTCCATAGGCATATTATAGGCACTATATATATATATATATATATATATATATATATATATATATATTTAAAATATCTTTCTTTTTTATTTTCACACGTTTAAGAAATACAACAAAGTAATATATTTTTTTGT
>Ga0123354_10009189_pt1 | contig 15101 bp, 9 predicted proteins | sample TergutLab28metaG_2_FD_97872 | JGI IMG/M metagenome (GOLD analysis project Ga0123354, IMG submission 97872) | Labiotermes labralis P4 segment gut microbial communities from Petit-Saut dam, French Guiana - Lab288 P4 | ecosystem: Host-associated > Arthropoda: Insects > Digestive system > Gut ...
GTGTAATGCAATTTTGACCTCCTGATGATGAGCACATGTGCTCGAAACATGTAGAGGCATGAAATAAAACTTATTGTGAAACAAATTTTGTGCATCAAGTTGGTTAAATACTGAGATAAATTTCAGATATTGTCCAGACATTTTCATAAAGCCCCATCATAATTATTGTTCCTTCTTGTTCACACAAAACAAACGTTAAATACAAGATTTGAGTGACACAGGATCTCAGTAAATATCAGGCTACAGTGTGTTCCATAACAAATTTCACACATTCAACTAGACTGCTCGTCGTGTTCCTTGCCAACTGTTTTTCGTTGTTTCAGACCTGCTTATTTCATCTCAATGGCAGGTTAGGGCAGATTTCTTAGAAGAAATTTTTACGCCGTACAAGTTCACAAGCAAAGTAAGAGCAATAAAAACACGATATATACATAGTCATGTATTAGTCACTTTCAGCTCCTAACCTTGATTCTAGGGTTCAAGGACAGTCGTGATCAAGAGAAGTATTCGGGGGACGGAAACGCGTAGGTTCTGACTCCACTGTCGTACAGACTCCGAGCAAAAAGGGTATCTACATTCAGCGCTATGTACTTATATCTATCCGATGCTGTTATAAACTGCGGAGATTGCATCCAATGGAGTGATCAAAAGTTAGAATAGTGGGCTATTTTATAGTGGTTTCTGGAATTGCCCTTAAAAACACTAAGGACTGGGAAAGAAGATGACAACAATCAGCATAGGGTGACCTTTAGATTATGAAAAATTTATGTCGATAACAATTCAAAACGCGATTACTGTAAGCTAAATGCAGTGGATCACATGTTCTCTTTTGTTACACACAAAGCATATTACTTTTAATGTTCTGAAGTTTGTCCACACATCTAAACACAAACGTTGAGTGAATATTGAAGCGGCTCTAAGAAAGTAACCTTGTTTTCCACGATTCCTGCTTTAAACTGTAAAACGCACAAAGCAGAATAGTGTTGGTTGAAAGAAGAGAGAAGGCAGCTGTGAACGTGCCGGTCGAAGGCGATAAAGATCATCAGTATATATTTCAAAGACGATTTGGAGGTCTGTACATTGGTTAAATGCCTACCACATGAAAGGAAAAACACAGCAGACATTTCTTGCAGTTTTCTCGAAAAGTCTGAAACCGCAATCCATTCACCATATTATCTCAGTTCAAAATCTTGACGGAAAAAAAGTCGTGTCTTCAAGTTGCTGCGTTATTTGGGAACAGAATGTCGTTTTGTTGATGAATAAAGCAAATGTGTACTAAGTCAACTTACCGAATTCAGTGAAATTAGTAGCTTCGGAAGAAATATGCCTAGATGGGTATATGAATAGTTTGTGAGCATGTGAAAGGAAGCGTTCGGGGCCTTTTTATTTGTGATACATTGAGGGCAACTGTCAATACCTAGCATTATATGGCACCTAATATCAGGATTGCTGATGAATAATGAACATACGTATAAGGACGTGGAAAGACAGAGCGACTGCACAACTGGAAGTACTATCTCACCCTCTACCTGGAGAGGCTGAGGCAAGCACGAGAAACCTCAGTGGGGATAACTAAATTGCAGGAAGAGATTTGAACCCAGGATTTTCCGAAAACAAAGCAGATATAGAAACATCATTAACAGCGACAACCCATTGAAGTTCATTGTCATTTTCCATCTCTATCGCATTACGAGAGAAAGACCTTGACAAAAATCTGTGAACTTGACTAATTCCTCCTCCAACAGTCAAATCATACACGAATAACATGCGTTACTGATGCGCTAACTCGCTCTGTGCTTCATTACTCTTCTTATGCTTGTCATGTTATAAAAAATATGTATTATTAGACGGGACGACACGTCTGATGAAACAGAATCTATATACCCAGTCTGAAAACGCTTATCCAGTTAGGCTACAGTTATTGTCTGTTGGGCTTTATCTTAACAGGCAAACGCAGATAAAACTTGGCGATGTGCACTGGCTGGTATTCCTCTATTGTTTTGGATGACCTAGGCAAGTTCTGCTGCACGGATATCAGCTATAAATTTACTGACACAGAAGACTACTGCGCTGATGCACATTCTGCCATCGTCTATTGTCAAAAAACTATAACAAAACAAAAGAAATGACCCTACATGTAATTCACTATTTTCAGGAAAATACAGAAAAGTTTCATTTTCTTCAGAACGTCAAAAAATTCTCAGATGACAGCTTAAAACTGTGGACCGGCATAGCACAGAGGGTATACCGAGTCGGTACGGGCTGAACGGTCTGGGGATCGAAACCCGGTGGTGGGAGATATTTTCCGCACCCGTCCACACCCGCCCTGGGCCCACCCAGCCTCCTATACAATGAGTAGGGTACCGGGTCTTTCCCGGAGGTAAAACGGCCGAAGGGTGGCGTTGAACACCACCCACGTTCAGTGCTTAGGTTAAAGAAAGTGTAGATCTGTACAGCTACTACCAAGCTGGGCCTTCGTGGCCTGTTCTAAGGTGAACTTAACCGTTTACGTTTTTAATTTAAAGCAGCTCAAGTTCTCCTTTTTCCATGTTCACTCTTTATAGGTCTTATTTCATTAGACTCAATGCACTATACAACGCAGAAATATACGTAACGCATTTTTAAATATTCGCCTTTCTGAATTAAATACGGAACTGATGTCAATAGCTATATTCGCAGATCCAAAATTCCTTTATGTGTTAATTCGCTGTAGCCAGCGGCTGCTACAAGTTCCAGATATTAAATTAGCAGTCGAGTCAGTAGCACTGCTGCCTCGCAACTGGGAGTTCTCACCTTCAAATCTAGGTCCGGATGTCGGCTGTCCAGACTGGGGTGTTGAGTCACATCCCCTTTTCCTCGAGCTAAATGTCAGGGTATTAGACCTGTCTCAGAAAGGACCTCAAACGCTCCCATCGACACCTTTCCAAATCATTTTCCACTCACCTACCTATCACAGTATGTGCTACTAAAGGCTTCGAGTCGTCAAATAAACAATGACAAATAAATAAACTTCCAAGCAAGACTGTGACATTTCGCAAATCCATACGAAAGATAGATTGAATTTCTTTTAATTTTTTTTAACGTTTTAACGCTTATGTACATATTTTATAATTAGCAACAACATATATAACAATTTCCAATGTTCTATAAAAACACGTCTTAAATACATACGCGTAACCTCCTTCATATGTACCGGTTAACGTTTTAGAAATAATTATCCTGATTGTATAATAAGAACATAACGACACATGCATTTTATACATAGTATAATCAAGAATGTAAGCGTCTGGGATTCCACAGCGCATTTTAAACATTGCTAAGTAAGGATCTGTATTCTTAGAAGGGCCTAAGGATGATTCTATAAGAATCGAAACATGTTGCCCTAATACAATAATAAACATAATAAAGTTTTGTTGTGTTTGATATTTCATTGTATATTTATACATTGAATTTCAATAAAGTGCATAATATTCTCTGCGCAGCTGTGAGTGTGAAGTTTTGTCACTTGACACAGCAGTAACTTAGCTTGAGCATTTTTAAAATGGATGCTGAGGACAGCATTTGGATCTCAGAAGAGCGAAATTACGGAATATTGTAGAAAAATGCACAGTGAATCACTTCCATAAAGCAGGTAGGATAAAATGGAGAGGACAGACAGCACGCATGAAAAAATATAAAAGGCATTAACGTGGTATTTAAAGTAACAGATTAGGAGGATGTGGAATGAATTCATGTGTACGGGGAAGAATGAGACTTCAAGTGGATACGTTAGTAAAACCGGATACCATAAAAAGTGGTAAATATCTCGACCAGCTGAGCAACTGTGAATTCCACAAGAAGAATTTTTAAGGAGCAAACATTCAGAATATTCTCTTCTCTTGACCCTTACCGGCTACTGGTCATGATTTAGTGACGCCTGCGCAACACCAAAGATGTAAACACACACATTTCTCTACCTTCGCCGATTTTCCTTCCGCGAACTTTTCAACTGCTCATCACAGCAGAAGCAAGATTCACACAGAGTGAGTCATAAGCAATGCATACACATAACCCACACTCTCAAGTGCGTTAACCTCTAAACACTCAGCACCAGAGGCAATGAAGAAAATTAACACAGAATGCCATCAAAGGATATAAAATTATTTGAATGGATTGTACTTTAAATCTTTTGTTTTTAGCCTAATTCTACCATTTTATTAGACGAAAGTATCTTCTTCTGCTTTAACCCTTTGGCCCTGGAGCTGGACATTTACAGTTTAGCACACCATTTATGTAAAATGTTAATATGTTATGAACCAAGAAGGGTAACATTAGGAAATACACGACATTTTGTGGAGGAATAAACGAAGATGGTGATAGAAAGTCTAAAAAAATAATTAAATATATTTGTTGACTAAATACATGAAAAGCGTACTCTGGGGAGTAGCGGTACGTCTGTCCTATATATAGGACGCATGGTGCCTAAAGGTTAATACATTTTGAACTATAACAGTTGGTTTGTTACATTAAATTTTGGAACTGGCATCATATCACCTATGAAATCTTTAACTCTCTACTGTCTTTATTGTTACATGTCACAACTTTTAAAACAGAAAACTTTAAATTTGTATGAAGTGGGTCCATAAAGTTCTTGGAAAGAAACTTAAAACTGTATTTGGCAACCAATATAGGCTAAACTGCCTAACATGTTAGGGTTTATAACAATTAATGACGCCATCTTTGAGGAGCAGCAAACACATAGCTGGCCCATATTGACATCTCCTACAGATGTACGTCCGGCCACACCGTAGACATCATATGGCCCATTCCTGATAGGCTAAAATTGTCTGCAAATTTACTAGCGTCACTTCTTGATCTTAGGATGGTGACCAAGTCCGAATCTGGGGTTCAGATTTGGGTAGATGGATCTTTCTGTGGTTAAATGGAAGAAATTACTGCATGGCTTGTAGGTTTACTTAGGCATGCAAACGAATACAAAACGGCGAATATTGGTAATAACCTTCAGTTTTAAAGAGTACACCGTCGTCTTCAAAGTCGCAGACAGGTGAGCTACTCTATTTGTACGGGAAATTTGAGACTTCCCTTTGAATATGGGGTGGTGTTCTGTTGTGAGGGAGTGGACAACACAGCATGGGAAGATCACGATGAAACTTCACGGTCCTTCCAGTAGAGGTTTTTGTCGGTTGGTTACAAAATCCAAGAGACTTCCCTATCCTGAAAAAGGTATCATTAAACTAAAAGCTGATCACACAATAAATGTAAATATGTGACATAATAATCTACACGATAAAATTTTATTCCTTTGTTGCTGACACAGGTTTTACGCTATTTAATGGGCATTATTGAAATAAACATGTAAGTACCGTGTATTATCGAATCAAATCCGCACCCTTTTTACAGTTTCAGAGGGGTAAAAAATCATATGCGGATTAGAATCGCGTGAGGATTAGATTCGCGGTCGTGAGTTGGATTTTGGAAAAATGGTATAGCCGCTGTACGTACCGTAAGAACAATACAATACAATAATTTATTATTTTATTTATTATTTATAATATTATATAATATATTATATAATATTTATAATTTAATTTTCATCAGACTAGCCGTCATCTACATGACTGTATGAAGCATTTAAATGGGGGCAGCGATAATCAGCTGCGGTGTGTTTGTACCGCTGGCAGCTAAATGGCCACTTCACACACGGCGCGTTAGTCGGATAACGGTTAAAGCATTGGTAATATCCAGTATTATTCAATCAGTCTGCCTTGTAAGCAAGGGGTGGTTTAAGGAAAGGTGCGGATTAGAACCGCGAACTAACATTTTTTTCGTTTAAGATATCGGCAAAAACTAGTGCGGATTAGATTCGGGAATATACGGTACATTTAGGTCATTGTGTTTGTTTTTTTTTTGACAGATATTTCGTACCTACACACATTTTCTTTCAAAATAGATCAAATAATTTTTCAAAATCCCAAAGCATATAGCAACCGGAGCAGGTCGAGCATTAACATGACTGCAAAATACGAATTTATTTCCTGGAAAGGGCAGAATTCCATCCAGACTACCACAATCATACCAGCTCTGCCATGCACCTGCATTTTTATCATGAGATATAAAAATTTTTCTCCTGGGATGAAGCGACTTTAGTGGGAAGATGAACGCCAATTGACATCTAAAGGCCTAATATATGGTAATAATAATAATAATAATAATTTGCATTTTAAATATGTCTAAATGTAGAAGATAGTCCATCCGCTGTTTCATTTTGGCCTTTAGCAAGACAGGCACAGTACGTATAACATGACATTGCGGCGCGTTTCCGTAACCGTATTTGCCGTGTAAAAGAAACAATTATCACATATTCCGGGTGTGTGTCCATAATCTTGGTTATCCAGCATGCAATGCGCATGCGCCGTATTGTCATCTGTGGCCTGTCTTATTTCCCACACTGTTTCATAAACGATACGATTTTCAGGAAACAAATGGGCATAAAAAGTGTTTTTTTATCTTCTCCAGAATTTTGTATGAAAAACATCTCATTTTAGGAAGAATTCAGCGAGTTATAATCATAAATATACATAAGTGTTTATTTAAGGTAACAGTTATTCTTCTCATATTTTTTCGACAGATTTTTTAAGAGTAATCAAATATCACAAAACTTCGTCCATTGGAAGCCGAGTTGCTCCATGCAGACAGGCAGACAGACGGACGGAGAGACTTGACGAAGTTAATAGTCAATTTTCGCAATTTTTCGAACGAGCCTAAAATGTCAAATTATACGTTTTAAATATACTAATAATAAAACAATGAAATATAAATTAGTGTATTCAATACAAACCCTGATGAAAAAAAATCAGCAAATAATATGGCGATAATAAAAATACGGGAATGTAATGAGAAAAACATGATGCACGCAGGGTGGATAATATTAAAACGGATCTTAAAGGCATAATGAGTGAGAATGTAGACTAGATCAATCTGGCTTACGATATGGACCATTGGTATACTTTTATAAACAGTGTAATGGACATTAAATCCCCATAAAAGTTGGAAAAATTGCTCAAAATATTATGTGGCACTAATGAACTCCAAGAAACAGAGTTCCTGAGAAGATGTGTCGCTTGGCCAGTTAGGAAACGCTCAAGATTATATAATTAAACTCGAGCTGCATATGAAAGAATTTGAACAACCCATTAAAACCGCTCATAACATTCCCACGAGAGGGTGGCGGTCGTCGCAAAAATTAATTAGCAACAAATTTGTGAGTGAATTTCTTCAGGTAGAGCATTCACTTGTGAAATGTTCTGACACGCACGACAAAACTGTCGGTTTTTCTTCTTTGATCGCTGGGTCATAACAAGTCCCCTAATTCAAATTGACTTTAAAGGGAAGGTTAGCGGGGGGAAAGACAGAATTGAGTCGCAAGGTTGTGGAACAATACCAAGCATGCCAGAATGACTGATGATGTACACATTAATTAAAGAAACTTAATTTACCGTGCCTTCATTTTGTACTTCCCACCGGATGGACACCATTATTAATGCTCTTCAAAAATATTTGTAAACGACTCATCCAGAACAACTTTTTGAACAGCAGGTGTGAAGTGGGGTCTGTGTCCTTTAATGAAAGGCTACAGTGTAAAGAATTAGCACTATTGATATATTCATTTGCCATGACAGCGCTGTGTAAGGAAACGTGTTAGTGATAATTGTTCGGGAAATAATAATAATAAGTTGGGATCGAACTGTTGGCAGGAATTAGTACCAAAGTTATAAACAGTAGTGGCGTGGTGAAGTGGTGCGGGCGACGTATTGTATTACGAAAGGAGTGTGCAATATATATCACTGTACAGACCGTGCATGAGGTGTGGTCAGTTGCCAAGCAACAGCCTGATATCACAGAAATGCCTAACAATTGTGGTTTATCTAGTGAATTTCATGCCAATTATCAAAGAGTTTAGCAAAACCAAAGAATTTCTTGAATGTGTAGGCCATGTTTTATTTCGTCCTTAATTTTTTAATTAAAAGGCGTTTTTTCGATTAAAGTAATAAGTAATGATAAATTCTTGTATGAAGTCAATATCAAAATGTCTTCGAAGTTCCGTCACAAAACCTGGAGTCGATAGCAGCTTGGGCTGAAAATGAAGCCTACTAGCAAAACAGAAATTGCGATCCGTCCAAAATAGCAGCACTATCGAAGCAATGGTAAACTTTAGTACAATACACTTTTTTTATATTAATTCATTTATTTGTTATTTCTTTAATGATACTGTCAATATTTCAGACTTCATAGATCAGGAAATGCCAGGAAAGTTTTGAAATACGGTGCTGGGAAAGATGGAGAAGATCAGTTGGACCGATCGTGTGAGAAATGAAGAAGTAATGCATTCAGTCAATGAAGAGGGACTTAACCTATGAACAATAAACAAAGGAAGGTTAACTGGACTGGTCATACCTTGAATAGGAACTGGCTTCTAAACATGTTGTTGAAGGAAAGATAGAGAGAAGGATAGAAGTGATGGGAAGAGAAGGAAGAAGACGTAAGCAGCTACTGAGTGACCTTAAGGAAACGAGTGGATACCGGAAATTGAAAGAGGAAGCACTAGATCGCACCACGGATAACTACGTTTGGAAGCGGCTATGCCCGTGTCGTCAGTCAGACTGCAGACTGAGTGGCTGGCATCGAATGATGCACATCAGTAAATAATGAGCTGGAAAGGATATGGAAAAGATAGGCAATGCTTTAATTTATACTACTCTGACACTTTGTCTTTCAGGGCTGAGAAAACCACGAAGTAGCCTTTACCAGTCAGCGAACCCCCTTTCTGGGCCGAGAGTTCATCTGGAAACTTTCTAATATGAAGCAGTATATATAAACAGTGGATCGCGACATTCGATGGAATCTATCATGAAGCTCCTACAAACTTCCTATTTGATAAACATTTTGCGAATAGAATTTGAAAGTGCAGGAAATAATAGTGGCTACTGTACATCCCTGCCGCGCGGTCTAAGGCTTAGGTCTGCGGCCGCTCGCCTGCTGAGATTGTGGGTTCAAATCCCACCGGGGGCATGGATGTTGGTCTGTTGTGAGTGTTATGTGTTGTCAGGTAGAGGTCTCTGCTACGAGCTGATCACTCGTCCAGACGAGTCCTACTAACTGTGGTGCGTCGTTGTGTGTGATCTAGAAACCTCATGAATGAGAAAGCCATGGCCCATTGGGAGGCTGTTGTGTCAAAAAAAATGTACATTCCTATATAAGCTCCGCATTAACCCCAAAACTTTATTTCAATTATCAATATTTCCAAAGCCTTGTCTTTGATTTTAGTACAGTCAATTTACAAATAAACAAATATGATTAAATAGTACCGTAGCAGCCTGAGTTCAAACTACTGCCGGATGCAGGCACATACACCACTTTTCATCTCTATGGACGCGCAATAGCCTGTATAATTTACGTATCGTCTTTAAATAAGAAGGTACTAACTCAAGTCAAAGTCAGACCGACAGATACAAACAATCAGAAAATGACAGTAAAATTAACATATAATGCTGACAGTCCTGCATGTGGCGGTTCTGCATTACACAAATCACTGCTCCTTTCAGCCTCGCAGCAGCCCACGTCGATGACGAAGTGTTGGTCGTTCTTCGACCGACACGTGTAACGTTTATTCTTTATTTCTCATATTTAACGCTTTACTGTAGACCAATTGTGTATTTATTGTTTGACGACAGATATCGAAACATTCGACAAAGTTTATCTTTCTTTTACACGTAAACAAGACTTCTGTCTAAGTTAGAACATCAAATACAACCCGACCAACAGATGTGATGTTGTAGTGATTTTCAGAAATACGCAGTCTAGTAACACTAACTTCTTAGTATGAATCAGATAATAAAAACAAATATTTGAAATGTTTGCAATCGAAGTGAATCGATCAAATGCCTCATAATGAAACACTTCTTAGAGTAATGGAAGGACATTAACTGTGGGAAACTGTAAACCAGTTGAATAAGTGTGTTTTCAAAACACCATCATTGTTATGGACACACAATTGGCTTCGATGTTTATCAGTTGCAGCTACACAAACAATGTTCGAAAACTAATCACACAACAGATAAGATAAACTCATATCAATAAATTTCCATCCGCCCCCAGTAATTTTTTTTTCGCCAAAAGCATACAAATTCCTGAAGTATTTCCTGGGTGGAAACATTCGAATGGATGGATTGCACTTTCTAATTTCGCATAAAATTCATTACGATTACAAGACAATGGTTTTTAATTAAAGGAAAATCATTTCACTGCTATTAACTTCTCCTGTCAAGATTTAAAAATAACTCGCCAGCATCAACAGATACAACCCTCGATTAAGGGACCCAAAACAACACTACGAGAAATTCATTCATTCGATGAAAAAATGGAATTTGGGCTTTGTGTTTCTCTGCTCGTTCTGTGAGAACACTTTATCAACATAGTTTCCCTTTTTCCTCACCGGGAAAGCGTTATCTGAGCTTGAAACGTTAGTACTGATTGGGTGCTTTGAAATAAGGGTCTCATTTGATTAAAGGAACTTTAGTATTCCACTTGAAGTTAAAATAGCCACTTCCGTCACAGTGACTCTATTTATAGGCCACATATCAACTCTACAAACATCGAGAAAGATACAAAATTACTGAAGGAATTAATGAAAAGCTTCAGAAAGAAAAGCTCCCTAATTCCCGAACGCAGTAGTCGACCTAAAATCCTAGAAATTTTAGCTGTAGCGTATTAACAGTTATTCAGTCGTCAAAAATTACTAGACTGGGGTTTGAAGTCGGAAAATGTTGCTTAGTTTCCCGACAGTGGTAAGATACTTTTCTTCAAAGAACCTGCGGCTCATCGAGTCCCCTCTTCAGTGTGAAACGAGGGTTCTTTTCTCGGGGTTAAGACGGTCGCGGCCTAAAGCTTACTGCTCACTTATATCTGTTTCCTAACGCTTAAAGGTGTGGAGCTAAATCCATATTCTACACGATCACTCTTTGTAGCTTTGTTGTCCCGACGCGCTCAGTCTGGTAGGTGATCCACTTACCGGGAGACGGGTGTGGTTCACCGAATCACATTTAGTTTTAGTGATTTTTTTTTATTTATGCTTTATTTATTTATTTTATTCTTGATATAAAATAATGGAGTGCTGTATCCAGTTAAACAACTAGATAATTTCTAGGAAAATTACACAGTCACTACTCTGTACTCCTTCACACCACTCTCGTAAGCGACTGCTCTCGCACTGACCTGCTAGCGTCCGTTTCCTACTCCCAGTCGTTTAGCCGTTTAAATCTCTTACAGTACAACCCCTCCTACCTATCACCATCGGTTCTGTACATACGTTGACAGATTAAGCCCAAAACGTACGGCTATGAACCGTCCGTAACTGACGCCAGCTAACCTAAGAAACAAATATATAAAAAATGTTCGGCTACAATATGTTCCTCTTTCAACGCCTCGCTTCCCACTTTTCGGATCTTCTACCGGAACACAGGTGTGTGAATCTGATGTTGGTTATTGGTCTCGTCTAGCCCTTAGCGACCGTTAAACCGATATCAGAGGTCATTCGGTTTGCACTGCCAAACACTTTGCAGCAGCTGGTGTTTGGCTAACGAGTACGAGCCTGCGTTGTCAGCAGCACCACGCGATATTTCTGACACCGCACCATGCCACTAGGTGACAAATGATAAACGCATCGAGTTGGTTAGCACAGTCACATTTGGGGCTTAGCCATTTGAAATCCCGATCGGTAAGCTGGGGTTTTGCATGTCTCTTGGTTGCTGTAGACGAACACTAGCGCAATACTTTGAGATTGGCCACGATCCTTTCTCCCAAAGATTCAAGAACGTAGCCTTGTATCTTTCTAGTAGATGCTACATAACCTAAACGCTGACACAATGCCGTTGATTAACAAACATACAAGCAAACTGACCACCCTTAATTGCTCTGATGCGAGAGACCGCGGGGAAACCACTCATATTTACAATTCATAACTAATTTATAACTTGTAACAGTTTCGATAGACACATTTGAAGAGTTCTAGACGTACAATATTTCAATTGAGGTCTTCGTTCTTCTGGAATGTTACGCAGCTTATATGGGTAGTTACCGACGTTTCGGGACAACCTATCAGGTCCCTTCTTCAGGGATCATGCACTATGGTCCTTGAAGATGGGGCCAATAGGTAGTCCCGAAACGTCTGTAACTACCTATCCACGCTTCGTGACATCCCAATAGAGCGAGGACCTCATTTACACCCCAGCGGATGCCTGAAATCACCCACAATATTTCGGTTACTACTGCTGCAGAATTTGCCGCGTAACGAGTGTTAAAGTACCTTGAGTTTCTACATGTTCATGAAGACACACAGCAGAATGTCAAGAGCCTTCGGATTCTGGTGAAACGGTATAATTTCCGCTAATCATATCCTACGTTAATGCACACCGCTGTTGACTTCAGAAAAGTTATACTTGAGGGTGAAAAAACACCATTTTAGAAAGCTGTTGGTACACCGCTAGAACGGTAGGCATATCGAAGGCTACCTTGTAGCCATTTGGAATACGTTCAAGTGATTTGAAGGAACAATCCACAATTTTCGGATTCACATCCTATTCAGTACCCTTACCTAATGCCTTGGTGCAGGGTTGTTTGGCAGTTTTATGGTAACACAACACATGAACCCATGCTTTGTTTTGTACAATTAAAAATTCATTACCTTATTCATAAATCCCCCTATTAGGCCCTATCCTGAGCCAGTTAAATCCAGTTACACTTTAAAATCCTATTTATCTATGGTCCCTTCTCAAATTATCATACCGTTTAGGAGTAGGGCTCTCAAGTGTTCCGTTATTCGGGGTTTGCCAATGAAAAATTTACGTATTTGATTTCCCCAGTGCACATGAGGCCTATACGTCCTAATCCTTGTTTTGATTGCCACCAGAGTGTAAACAGATCACTTCACATTTCCTACATATTATTCCTTTATTGTTAACTTTAATATTATTCTTCTACCATTATAGCTTAGCACAAATAATTTCATTGATGAGGCAAATGTAAAAAAAATAAAAGTTGGTTAATCCTGTGCGCCCCATAAACCTATATAGGTGGATCTGAGGTACTGATCCACTCATTCTGAACCTCTGCACTATATATGATTAGTCAGCCTCACGTCCTTGTCGCTTTACTCCCGGAGAAAGGCACCATGGTACCCAGTGAACGGTAGGCTGGGTGGGCCCCTGAGCGGGTCTGGAATTTTGAAGATAGAAATATCTTGCTCCTGCCCGGAGTCGAAAACCTTTACCATTCAGGTTACTCACAACAGCGACTACCACATTTCAGCTCCCCGTTCATGGTGAGTGCATACAGACGAGACAAAAAATAGATGGATATAAAGATACGTGTGACTTTACTTTGTTTAGAAACAGGCCTTAAATAAATCACGGTACAAGGACTTAGCATTCAGTATTTAATATTCAGTCACTTGTTCCAGGATCTACGTGAACTGTAATGACCCATCCACTTTAGAGGTAAAATACGATACTCTGTAAGAAGTTGAGGTGAAAGGCAGTGTCAGAACCACGGGCAATTCAGCCAGTTCAGGGATTACATCTTGCAAGGACCCACCCATCCTCTCCTTCTCCTTCTCCTCTCGTAATTGCACGACATGAACAACAAGAAGCTGAAGCATGAGCACTAGCAGTTAAGATACTGCGTATGGGCGGAAGGTTAACTGGGTGATACTGTGCCTAGTGTTTATATCTTAGTTCATTTAGCGACCTCTTAAACCCCACACGTTATACAGGCACGTGTACGAGTAATTTATTTGTTGGTAGCTTATTTAACGACGCACAGATTGGCTCAGGTTACACAGCATCGAATGGTAAGATGACGGGCGAGCACGGAACTGGCACGAGTGAGGAAAGGGGCCGTCGTGGCTTAATTTCAGGCACTGTCTTGTCATTCCACTACAGAGACTGAGAAAAACCACCACAAATGTCGGTAAGAATAGTCAATATTCCGGCCGAGACTGGGAACATACTCCTCGCAAATGTTTACAAGCGTCACAAGTGTGCTCGATTAAAATGTGGTTACTGTGGATAACTTAGTGTGGCTGATTTTGTTGTAAAGGCGAAGTAAGAGGTCAGTGCCTCTTTTAAATTACCTCAATCGCTACCAGAGCAGATGAATTAAACCTCGCCCATTTTTCCGCGATTTTAAACGAGAATCTACCAAATGAAATGTCAATTCCTACACCGCCACTTTCGGTTTAAGCGAAGATCCAATATTAGTTCATCCCGCCCGTTCTGTCGTATGCCTGCGTATCAGTATTCCAAGCCGAAAGTGTTCATGAATCAAATGATACAAATTTTTGCAATTTTAAAAAAGTCTAGAAACATGTCAGTCTGATGAAAAACGACTGCCTTGAAGTGTCGCTGAGCAATGTGCGGCACTGCGCAGCACTGTACAGCACTGTACAACACAGTAGCCGAATCGTGATACAGGTTCCGCAACACACTGTTCTTCATTGCCTCCCCGTCTAGTCGTGACTGAATGCCCTCGCCCATCTCATAACCCGGGCGGGTCTTCTAACTACACTTTGAAAATCGTAACTTGTGTTGTATAACATACCGTATAGTAGCACAAAGGAAAGACGGTACTAAAGCGAAGCAGTTCTTCTCGAGGCTGGAACTTTTGGAGTACAAATTGTTCTTGTGCGTTCCAACAGTCTGGCCCAAATTAATTTTCCACAAAATGCCTAAGTCTTCAAAGGTTCAAAACAGCCACTATATAACAGAAGCTTAGGGAAAAACAGCCTAAGTCACTGTACAAAAACATGTCGATTTGAGTTCGATATTGTACGCGGTGTAACTGAAAGCGCTTACTTACTCCATGGTGCAGAGTCCTTCTTGAGAAGCTAACTGGTTTGCAGCTAGTCAAGAAATTCCCCGCATTTCACCGAACCCGAAGGTTCATTACCGCACTCACAAGCGTCCGCCACCCGTCCCTATCCTGGGCCAGCCCAATCCAGTCCATATACCCACATCCCACCTCCTGGAGATCCATCCTAATATTATCCA